>ENA-UOWO01003198-UOWO01003198.1-activated-sludge-metagenome-genome-assembly--contig:-NODE-3198-length-19271-cov-17.304330_pt1 | contig 19271 bp, 15 predicted proteins | sample MGYA00238148_ERZ761564 | MGnify/ENA primary metagenome ERZ761564 (study PRJEB28885, sample SAMN05720194) | activated sludge metagenome | isolation source: Anaerobic digester | place: USA... | reverse complement strand
TATTAAAAGTTGAAAAAAACGTGTACCTTTTGAGTCCCAAAACAAAAGAAGATGTCCGTTCCGATTTCAGGTTACGTTAAAGAAGGTTTCGAGAAAGTAAAAACTACTTTTGAAGAAAATTTTGCCAAAAGAAAAGAAGTAGGTGCATCCTGCTGCGTATACTATAAAGGTGAAAAAGTAGTTGATCTTTGGGGTGGCTATCGCGACAAAGCAAAAAAACAATATTGGGAAGAAGACACCATTTCTATTGTCTTTTCCAGCACCAAAGGAATATCCTCTATGGCTTTTGCCTTATTAAATTCAAAAGGGTTAGTAGATTATGATGAAAAAGTATCGACCTATTGGCCGGCTTTTGCTCATAACGGAAAGGAAAATATAACGATTCGCCAGTTGCTGGCACATCAGGCAGGTTTGTTTACGAATGACAAAAAACTGAAGTATGAAGTGCTGACAGATGAAGATGTATTGGCGGATTGCCTGGCAAAACAAAAACCATACTGGAATCCGGGCGACAAAAAAGGTTACCATGCCTGGACGATTGCCATGTATCAAAACGAAATTTGCAAAAGAGTGGATCCGCTGAAAAAATCACTGCATCGTTTTTTTAAAGATGAAATTGCAGATGCATTGAATATTGACTTTCACATTGGATTACCAAAAGAGATTCCACAACACCGCATTGCGCAACTTATTCCGTTTTTACCGCAGGAAGCGTTTACCGGAAAACAAAATACCGATCTAGGTCGTATCATGAAAGGCATTTTAAATCCGTTTTCTCATTTCTATAAATCTTTACTGAATCCACCGCATGCATTGAACCTGAATAACTTTAACAACCGCAAATATGTAGAAATTCCGAATGGTTCTGCTCATGGTTTCGGAAACGCGCGTTCGATTGCACAAACTTATAATGAGTTTGCCACTGGTGGAAAAAACCTGCATATTCGCCAGGAAACACTTACGGCGCTCGAAGCCGCTCCGATTCATCCAAAGCATGGGAAAAATGATCTTGTTTTAAACGTGGATATTCCATTTTCACTAGGCTTTGCCAAACCATCCGAATTTCAGAATTTCGGTGTCAACTACAGAAGTTACGGTTCTTTTGGTGCCGGCGGTTCCGGTGGTTTTGCAGACCCGGAAAAACAAGTTGCCTTCGGATATGTGATGAACAAAATGGGAACACATATAGCCAATGATCCGAGAGAATTTGCTTTGAGAACTGCTACATATGAGAGTATCTTAAATCTGGAGATGAATCAAAAAATCAAGAAAGAAGAGATTTCCGCTGTTTAAAGTTCGTTTCTGCTAAGTTCCAGTTGCTCGGATTGAATATTATCCAGACCAAATTCCCAGCGCTCATTTACCACATCAATAAACTTACAGCAAATAAAGGCAAAGAATGGTGCTGCTACCACATCAATCGTGTAATGCACATGCTGCCATAAAATTAGCAATGCCAGCATAGGCGTTGCAATCATCAGATAGGTTTTCCAGACTTTATTATCGGTAAAATAAAGAAACAGACACATCGCTGAAATATGTCCCGAAAAGAATAAATCCTTAGTGACCACATTTACTGAATTTAAAAAGAATGCAGTGATTGGATCTTGCAGAAAAATCATTCCACGAGGCGCTTCCAATGGCAAAATATAGATAAAGAGTGTTCTGAAAAAAAGTAATATGGCATATGCCTGCAGACCTTTTAAGAATTTTTTGGGTGTGGCCAAAAACAATACCAAGGTTATCAGCATTGAGGAATGAACAATCGAGAAAATTTGAACGGAAAAGTCTCTTGGCGTAAGTCTGCTTAATAAAGGGTCGATAATAGAAATCCCTATTCTTGTTTCCCAGATACTGAGAAATAAACAGGAAAAATGAATAACTGCAGCGAACAAAATAAATGAAAACAAAAAATGTATTTTAAAGTATTTCACTGACCAGCACGATTTCCACGCTTCTGAAATTTCCTTAAAGAACGACTTCACTGCATTCATATCGATTACTTTTCATTCTAAAAATAAAAATATCATGAAAAACAGCACAAGAAATAATATTATCATTTAAAAAAATAACCAAAAACAGTTAGATGCTTGTATTAATTTCATAAATTACTCTTTATTCTTTAAGAAGAACTTATGATTAATTTTATTCAAGACATCATCACACGCTTTGGCGGACGATATTTCGGCAGCGAGCAGGAAAAAAAGGCACAATACTACACAGCAGAAGTAATGAAAAAATACTGCGATAAAGTAGATGTGGAAGAATTTCAATCGCCGCTGGAAGCCCATTTTCAAGCATTGAAAATATTTTGTGTACTATACGTAATTGTACTAGTTCAAATAAGAATTGACATCCGAATTGCAGCAGTTTTAGGCATTTTAAATACTATACTGTTTTTGGGTCACTTTGTAACGTATCGCCATTGGCTGGATTTTTTGTTTCCGAATAAACCATCCTGGAATGTGATTGGTGATGTTGAACCTATGGAAACGGCGACTTCCACTATTATTATTGCCGGACACATGGATAGTGTTAAAGAATTTAAATGGTGGTACAGATTAAAACAAACCGGTGCTGTTTTATCCGTAATTGCAGGTATACAAATCTCCTTGTTGGGTTTGTATGCGTTATTGGCAGTATTTATTACTGCTGCATGGTTTTCGTATATCTGGTGGTTATTCTTATTGCTTACACCTGTTCTTATTGTATTTTATGATATGCACGGTAAAGAGGTAGTCGATGGTGCATCCGACAACCTGTCCGGTGTAGCTGTGGCTGTGGAAATGGCAAAAGTTTTTTCTGTTAATAAGTTAAAAAATACGCGTGTTCGTGTTATCAGCTTTGGTTCTGAAGAAGCTGCATTGCGTGGCTCTTTTGCCTATGCAAAAAAACACAAACAACAATTATTAGACGAGAAAGCGTTTTTATTTAATTTGGATTCCATGAAAGATTTGGAGCACCTGACTGTGGTTTCCTCTGAAATAAACACACTGGTTTTCTATAAGAATGAATATTTGCAATTAGTAGAAAATGCTTTTAAGGCAACGAATACTGCGTATAAAAAACTACCACTAGGTGTTGGCGCTACAGATGCATCTGCTTTTCATATTCATGGATTGCCAGCTATTGCCGTCATCGGAATGGATTCGGAACATTTAGATCCAACCTATCATACAAGATTGGATAAAATTGAATGTTTGAATCCGGAAACCATGGAAGCAATGAAACGGGTGCTGGTCAATTTTATAGAAACCTGGGATAAGAAATAGTCTACTCTTTAGCCAGCAAACCATAACCATACACGCTTTCCAGTAAATTTTCCTGCAGGTTTTCTTTGTTGAAAATGAAATTGGAAGCCATAGCGCCACTTGTATAAGCAGCTTCCATCAACATAGACGGAACAGGTAGTTTCACCCAATCACCGGCAAAAAATAAGTTCGGAATTTCCGTTTGTATCGTTGGTCGATGTTTATGCTGATTTAAATGAAAAGCCGGAAAATCATCTCTGTGCTGAAAAAATTCATGCTTGATTTGCATGCCTTTCAATTCCGGGAAATAATGGAATAATTCATCCAGCAATTGCTGTTTGATCTCTTGTTCCTCTGTTAAGTTATCCGGCAAGGAATAGGAATGTAACTCAAAAATTCCACCCTTATTTTTTGAACTCCAGGCGGTGGATTCTTTTTCCATTTTATGGTAAAACGTCACACTATCCAGGCATTTCAATCTGTCGGTAAAAATGAAAAAAGGTAACTCCTTATTGGTTTCAAAACGATCTGTCCATAATCTCAACACAGCATATCTGTCGGTACACTTTATAGCGTTTATATTATTTTGCAGCAACGAATATTTTTCCAATCCTTTTGAGTTTTGTATCAGCGGTTTCAGGTGTTTTACATCCAGGCTTAAAATGCAATAATCAAAAATGTCATTATTAACGATGAATTTTTCATTGACAAATTCAATGGAATCAATGGCTGTGTTTCGTTGAATTTTGCCACCTTGTTGTGTAATGAAACGCTCTGTTGGATTTAAAAACGTGTGTTCAAAATCATCGTTCAGTACATCGTAAATCAAGCCATCATCATTACTTAAAAAATAAAAATGGAATCCTTTAATCAATTCCGCCAGACTCATCTTATGTGGTTCTGCAAAAAAAGCACGTGCAAAACTGTTAAACACCAATCGCATATGTGTAGGCATTGCGGTTTGTTTTGCAAACTGTTCAAAACTCACACCATCATATTTTTCAAACGTTTTCACAGGATGATAACGCAGCAATTTCAAAAAAGACATCGACATCGGATTGATAAAAGTCCAGAAATTCAAGACGCCTTTTTTACGTAAATCAAGAATATTCAACCCAGGCGTGTTGTCTATACCTGCAAAACCTTGTTGTTTGCCGTTCTGATAAAAGATGATATAATCGTCAATTGGAATTAAATGTTTGTACACATCTATTTTCTTCATGAAATTGCGCAGGTTGTAATACTGTCTGAAAAATGCATGAAAACCGTGTTCTACCTGCAAGGTCTCGCCTTTGCTTTCAAATTTCCAGGAACCGACTTTTCCACCCAGATATTCGTTTTTTTCAAACAAAGTCACATCAAAACCACGCTCTGCTAAATTTGCCGCTGCACTCAAGCCTGCAATGCCTCCACCAACGATAGCCACTTTTTTTTGTGTAATGATTTGCTTTGGCAATGTAGTATCCACCGTATTAATGGCGACTTTATAGTCTTTAAGTTTGGATTTTATTTTTTTTCGTAACCAGTTTTTCATTGTTATAATCATTTAAATAGATGCTGAAACAATCCCGAACTTTCGGGACAGTATGACGGAAGGCGCATTATCGTCATTCCGAACTTGTTTCGGAATCTATTGTTTTCCGCTTCCACAATTTCATAAATTCAAATGTCACTTCATCCGATTTTATAAGCAAATCGCTTTTGCCGGTTTCTTTTTTGATGCGTTTATTATTTTCCAAAAAGGCGATGTCTTCTTGCACTATATTGATAGACTTGTTCAGCATAAATTGCTTCGCCAGCGGCAATGGCAGAAAACCCAGAATATTCTTCCATAAGGTAATCTGACACATGCAGACCTTGTTTTCATCTACCTGATAAAAATGCTCGTAGATGACCATGTGTCTCTTTTTAAAACGAATATCCAGCTTGGAAATATTTGGAAACCAAAAACCGAAATGCGTTTCTACTTTTTTATTATTGCCAAAATAAATGCGTTCAAAAATACTTCTGTCATTTTCCCGGAAATACTTTCCTGTTAAGGAGTTTTCATCCACCTGCACGTTAAATTCCATGCGTTCGTCTTTCAGTGCGCCCATCATACCTTTGATAGAATTGCGGTGCACGTGATTAATATGATACGCATCAAACAAACTTTCTGCTACCAGTTGTAAATCCGCATCTATAAAATGATAATTGTATACGATAGGATATGTATCCATTTCGTGCATCGGTGGAATCAATGATGTATCCGCTTTTTCTTCCTCACCTATCCAAACCCACACACATTTGTGTTTCACTTCAACCACATATTTTTTCACTTTCGCAGAAGCCGGAATTCGTTCATCATTAGGCAGAGATGGAATCAACACGCATTTTCCTTCGCAACTGTATTCCCAACCGTGATAGCCGCATTTAATGTTTTCGCCTTGCACATAACCCAAAGAAAGATTGACATTGCGGTGGCAACATCTGTCTTCCATTACGCCTACTTTCCCGGAAGCCGTTTTAAATACTACAATTTCCTCACCACAGATTTTCTTCTTAAGCGGATTCTGATGATTTAATTCTTCCAGCAGGCAGGCCAGATACCATTGATTCTTGATATACATACGTAGTTATGCCGTTTAACAATATTGAAGCATAATTGTTTAAAACTACAACAACAAATTCAGGATGGCAAAGAATAAAAATTGTATCGCCAGCACGATAATGGCAATACGGTTTTGAATTGCTCCATTCACTCTTCTGAAAAACAAAAACAACAGGAAAGAAATCAGATACCATGCAACATAATTCTGAAATGGAATAACATTGTTTTGCCATTGCCAAAAGTCGAGTTTTATAGCAACAGGTTCTATAAAAACGTCTAATAATGTCATTACTGCAGCAGCAATACCAGCGAATAAAAAAATATTTTTTGTTTTATTAAAAACAGCTGAAATGATATATACCAGCAAAAACCAGTTGACACCAATCAACACGGGCACTTCTGTTAATTGAAACCCTAATGTAGTTCCATACCAATAATTTCCGAAAATCCATCCTGTTTTTACGCCAATAACTTCTACAAAAAAACCAAAAAGCAATACCATTAAACCCGACAGAATAAATTTTTTGCTCCAACTCGGATGAAATAGTAAGGTAAACCCTATGGTAACAATTAAATTTAACGGAGTGAGTTGCAAAAACAACAGCTGTTGATTGGAATTGGTGAATGCTATACCACAAATACCGACAATGTAAATGATTATCAGGTTAAAGCTATGTATGTAAAACCACTTATTACGCATGTATCAAATCATCTACAATTTTTGCCGACAAAACACTTAATGGAATGCCACCGCCAGGATGGACGCTTCCGCCGCAAAAATACACACCTTTTATGTTATTACTGAAATTAGCATGCCTCAAAAATGCAGAAAATTTATTGTTCGAACTGTTTCCGTATAATGAACCTTGCCAGGATAAATTTCTGGATTCGATGATCCGTGGCTCTAAAACATCTTCTACTTCAATCAACGATTCAATATCTTCACCTAAAGTTTTGCTTAATTTAGCCAGAATATTTTTACGCGCTTCAACAATCAAAGCATCCCAGTCTTGTCCGGTGTGCGGCGGCGTGTTAATCATCACAAACCAGTTTTCACAACCTTCCGGTGCATCTGCTTTTGCATATTTAGAGGAAATGTTGATATATACCGTTAAGTCATCATTTAATGTTTTTCTTTTAAAAGATGCATCAAATTCATCTTTATAATTTTTACAAAAGAAAATATTGTGCAAACCTAATTCAGGGAATTCCTTTTTAATGCCGAGGTAAAATACCATAGCCGACAAGGCTCTCGGTTGATTTAAGGTTTTTTCAGGATGTTTCTGATTTGGCATTAATTTACGATACGTATAAGCAACATCCATATTGCTGATCACCAAATCCAAAGGCATATATTCTATTTGACCAATATTGATATGTTTGTTATCAATTCGCTCAACAGCAGTATATTTTACGCCAATAGCTTTATTTTTCTCAACAACAATCTCTTCTACTTTAGTATTGAAATGGAAATGAACGCCTAAATCAACTGCCAGATTATAGCAAGAACGTGAAATCGCTACCATGCCTTCATCCGGAAAGAATGCTCCTATATGATGCTCCAGATGCGGAATAATATTTAAGGTGCCTGGTGCTTCATAAGGATTTGAGCCATTATAGGTAGCAAAACGATCGAAGTACTGAATGGCTTTTTCGTTCTTCAGTTTTTTAGTGTTCGTATCGTGCATCGTATTAAACAAATCCAGCGCACCTAAGTTGGAGCTGAGTTTCAATAAGTCAAATGCTGTAATGTTTTGAAAGGTATGAATGGAACGATGCAAAAACGTATCGGCTGTAATCTCAAATATTTTTTTGCTTTTGTCCAGATGTTCCAAAACCGTTTCTTTCTTAATGCCGAGTTTATCCTGCATTTCCTGTGCAGATTGTTGCACATCGGCATGGGTTTTAAATCTGGTGCCATCGCTGTAAAAATAATGAGTGATGGTATCCAGTTTACGGTAAGGACAATAATCTGAGAATTTCTTTCCTGCCAGTGCAAACAAATCTTCAAAATATTCGGGCATGGTAAACAAGCTCGGACCGGCATCAAAACGATAATCGCCTACCTGGATTTCACAAAGTTTGCCGCCCGGATAACTGTTAGCTTCAAACACATGTACTTCGTAGCCGCGCACGGCCATGCGTATGGCACTTGCCAGGCCTGCAATACCCGAACCTATAATTCCTGCTTTTTTCATATGGTGCTAATCTCGACAATAAACAAGACCTTTTAACGTAAAACTTTCGTTAAAAAACATTGTTGTACAAATTAAACGATTCAAATTATCTTCATTAAACAAGAGATAATTTAAATAGTTTAACCAAATTATATCCTTTTTTTCTGCTAAATTTAAAGCTCTAAAACAATTATATGTCACAAATCAGAGGAACGAACGTTTTGGTCACCGGTGGTGCCAACGGAATTGGAAAATTAATGGGTTTAAAATGCCTGCAGGAAGGCGCGGCCAATCTCATCATCTGGGATATCAATGAAGATAACCTGCAAAAAACAGCCAGAGAATTTTCTTCCAAAGGCTATAAAAACGTACATACGTTTGTGGTGGATGTTTCCAATACGGATGATATAGAGAAATCGGCAACTGAAGTATTGCTGGAAATCGGCAATATTGATATCCTTTTCAATAACGCAGGAATTGTAGCAGGTAAAAAATCTTTTTGGGAACACACCGCAAAAGACATTGATAAAACACTGAGTATTAATGTGAGCGGCGTGATGAATGTAACCCGTGTTTTTATTCAGGATATGATTAAGCAGCGCAAAGGGCATATCATCAATATTGCCTCTGCTTCCGGATTGATTCCATTGCCGAAAGGTTCTGTGTATGCATCCAGTAAATGGGCAGTTTTAGGCTGGAGCGAAAGTTTGCGTATGGAATTTGAACTGGAAGGAAAAGATTTACATGTTACAACGGTTTGTCCAAGTTTTATAGATACCGGCATGTTCAAAGGCGTGAAAGCACCTATATTATTCCCTTTATTGCAACCCGAAGATGTCACCAACAAGATTATCAAAGCCGTTAAAAATAACGACGCCATGTTGTTAATGCCGGAAAATGTAAATATTGTTCCGTTTCTGAAAGGAGTTTTCCCGGCAAAAATATTTGATAAAGTGGCCGGTTTCTTAGGTGTTTATTCTTCGATGAACAGTTTTGAAGGCAGACCACAGGAAGAAAGAGTGCCTGAGAAGAAAGCAAAGGTGAAATAGATATACCATTTTTTAATTCTACAACTTTACAATTGAGACAGATGGCTACCAAGACAAAAACAATCTCCAATATAAAATTAGTCATTGACAAGCAACGTGATTTTTTTGATAGCAATTCGACACGTGATATTGATTTCAGAATTGAACAATTAAAGAAATTTAAAAAGGCAATTCAAGACAATGAAGAAAATATCTATGCTGCATTAAATGCGGATTTTAAAAAATCGAAATTCGAAAGTTTCGCGACCGAAATTGGTGTGCTGTATGAGGAAATCAGCTGCATGCTGAAAAATGTAAAAAAATGGGCCACTCCGGAACTGGTGAAAGACACCATCGCCAATTTCCCTTCTAAAAATTATATCTACCACGATCCATATGGCGTTACATTGATTATTGGTGCCTGGAACTATCCGTTGCAATTAACCTTAGCGCCTGTTATTGGTGCAATTGCTGCCGGAAATACTTGTATTATCAAGCCTCCACGCGCAGCCATCCATACGTATCACGTGATTGAAAAAATTATCAGCGAAACGTTTAATGAAAATTATTTGGCTGTTTTAGATGAACATTCTGACAACAACGAAATGTTGTCGTATCGATACGATTATATCTTTTTCACCGGTGGCGTGGAAATTGGTAAAACGATCGCACGTGCCGCAGCAGAATTTCTAACACCAACCACTTTAGAATTAGGCGGCAAGAGTCCGTGTATCGTAGACAAACTATCCGACGTGGAAACGGCTGCAAAACGTATAGCATGGGGCAAGTTTTTAAATGGCGGACAAACCTGCGTGGCACCGGATTATTTATTGCTGCACGATGCGGTGAAAGAGAAATTCTACAAAGCATTTGCCAAGAGTGTGAAAGAATTTTATGGCAACAATCCGCAAGACAGTGCCGACTATCCGCGCATCATCAACGACCGACATTTCAATCGTCTGGCGGCGTTAATTAAAGATGGCGACATCATTGTTGGCGGACAAACTGACGCCGACACAAGATATATTGCACCTACTTTAATAGAAATCGATTCTTTAGATCATCCTTTGATGAGTGACGAAATCTTTGGTCCGATTTTACCGGTGTTGACGATTCAATCTATTGATGAAGCCATCAGCATAGTGAAACAATTTGAGAAACCATTGGCGTTTTATATCTTCTCCAACAATTATGCTAATCAACAAAAATGTCTTAACACTGTTCAGTTTGGCGGTGGTTGCGTAAATGATACCGTTTCGCATTTCATCAACGACGGCCTGCCATTTGGTGGCGTAGGAAATAGTGGTGTTGGTGCGTATCACGGGAAATTCAGCTTTGATACGTTCACGCACAAAAAAGGTGTTTGCCATAAAGTAACCTGGCCGGATGTGCCGTTGCGCTATCCACCGTATAATGGAAAACTGATGCTGGTGAAACAGGTGATGAAATAAGTGAGTCGTGAGCTAAATGTCGTGAGTTGTAAGTTTTCTTGCTGTTAATACGAAATATAACCAAATGCATAAGGTGCAATGTTGATGGTATTCTCTGCAAAATTTTCTTCTCTGTATCGAACAGGTTTTACTTTATCAGGATATTTCTTTTCATAAGCAGTTTTGCCTGCTGTGGCATATGGAAAATCTGCTTCTATGGACGTTAGCTGAAAACCACTAGATGACTTTGCATTTATAGTCAATTGCATTTTTTTTCCGGAACGGTTTACAAAATGCAAGTACGTTTTATTGTCTTTCTTATTCACAAACGCATTGCAGATAAAATTTTTCGCAGTCTGATTGTCTTTACTGCTGATGGTTGTTGCTCCTTTGTAGGTATCCTTTGTTAAGGTAGTTGCTAAGAATTTAAAAGCAAAGTATTGAACTGTCGCGTTGTTTCCACCTACAGATAGCAAAGGCTTTTGTTTGCCTTTGTAAATATTTATCAATCCATCCATCGCATGCAGGTTGGACAGCTCTATGTAGTTATTGTATTTAGTATTCAGGTCTATCATGTTCAGGAAATTCTCTGAAACATAAGCCGCCTGCGTAAAAGTATTATCCAGGTATTCGCCGTTGGAAATATTCCATTCTGTCAGCCATAACTTTCTTTCTTTGCCGAAAATCGGAATGAAATCAGCACCGGCATTATATAGTTTATTGGTCTTAAACGGCGCCATTGATTCCAGGTTTCTGGAAAATACATTATCAAAATACGGATCTTTGTCGCAGTCGGAACAGCTTGCATAAAAATGCCATACATAAGCATCATAAAAATTCACTTTACTCAATTCCTGATTCCAGGTTCGCATAAATTTGCTTCGGACGTTCATATCATTCATGGCAACCGCGTCTCCTCCAATCACGGCTATTTTCAAATCAGGATATTTATTTCTGATGGCTAACGCTGTTGTTGAAATTCTATCTATGTACGTTTGCGCATCGGGAAATTGTTTACGATAAGACATTAAGCAATATTCATTTCCAAGCTCTACGCCTAAAATCGGAATATTATTTTTCTTTAATTCGTCAATAACAAACAATACTTCTTCTGTTGTACCGGTCAATAAATTAGCACAGAAAACCGCGCTTGTATTTACTTCTTTACACAAACGGATAAAATTGTACAGGATATTTTCACTGCGTTTGGATTGCAGTGCATACAAGCCGCCTAAACTCGGAAGTAATTCTTTCGCTTTGTATCCATACACCGGTAAATCAGGATGATACCAGTTAGCCACCGTACCACCGGGAAATCTCAATGAAACCGGATGCATGGCTCTTAACAACTGAACAAAACCGGAATCCTTATCTAATTCTCTGGCAAATGCAAAACCAATATTTACACCAAAAATATTTGGATTAACAGGTGCTATTTTTGTTAAATCCGGAGTTATAGTAAGGCTTGTTGTTGCTTCAGATTGTTGCAGTATATTTTTCTCTTTTTTCTTTTCACCGGATAAACACACCCTTAGCATCAACACAGCAATGATGCAGATTATAATTATTTTATGACTTTTTTTCAAGGGATGGTTTATTTTTTACTTCGAACTTCTTTCCAGTAAAATTTCTCTTTTACTCTGTAATATTCCACAATGATGAGTGGCACCATTATTCCCAAAAAGGAATAAAAGATATTACCATTAAACAAAGACTGTATAAATACAGTTCCGCAGCCTAAAATACCGGCATTGAATATCAAATCTCTTTTATAATGCTTAATGGTATACCACACATAAATCGGATAGAGGAAAATTGAATAAATAAATATAAGTCCAACAATACCTTGCGACAACAAGCCACCAACAATGCCAATATCACCTAAAATTACTAAGCCAATATTTGCCTCAATGATTTCTTTTTTGGGACAACCCACACCGAAGAAGATATAAGATGGATGCTTCATCAGGTAATCATATACTGCAGCCATTTCTGTCCAGCGCAAATCGGCAGAACCTTCACCTGTTTTTTGACCCATGAAAAACTTCAGGAACATCCAATACATATCGGCTGTAAATTCGACAATTTTGGGATCAATAAGATAGGCGATTAGTAAGACGATACAAACCAACACGAAAATCACAAATAGCTTTTTCAAAATATCATGCCATTTCAAAATAAAAAACATGAATAAAAACATTGGAACGACTTCTGACACCAGCTCGGTTCTTCCTTTGTCAACAAATACCTGATAGGCCATAAGAATCATCCATAAAAACAAACTTTTTATGTTGTTTTTCATCATGTAATCCAGGAAATAATAAATCATACCAAACACCAGAACAGAACTGGAGAACCTGTATATATAGCCACCTTTTGACGGATTAAAACCCACTAAACCATCTCCTAAAGAGCTCATAAAAATAGCTGGTGGTATGGTTAACGATACAAACGTATACAAGGCAAAACAAAACCAGCACAATAATAAATTGGCATACACAAATTGTTTCAGTGTAATTTTTTCTGAACGAATTGCGTAGTAAATCAGACTGCACATCACCACATAAAATCTCGATGAAAGATTAAACAATGCTTTCAGGATTTTGACATCAAAAATCATATGAACGGTGATGGCATTGTACAATGGCAAAATAAGCGACAGGAATATGATTAAATCTATCGGATTTAATTCTTTAAGCTGAAATATCTTATAATAATAATAAATACCTGCAGAAAGAAGAATAAATGGCAATGCCATAACGACAATAATACCAACAATTTTGCTTGCAGAATTAAATTGCAATAGAATATTACTGGTAAAAAAAAGGCTAAAAAAAAAGAGGCCAATAACTTTGGCTTCAAAAAATGGCTGGTCTCTTGTATATAATGGTTTATAAACGAAATTCATCAGTGTTGCTTGATCAGTAATGAAGGTTCAAAATTACCTGTTTTTTCTTCAAGATAGCCATACTTAGCTGGATTTTTAAGTATATCAAACAGAACGGTGTCTTTCTGAACACTATTTAACATTTTCAATGTTGGTGTTTTATAAATTATATCAAATTTATTCGATAACAGAAACTTGCTCAATAAAAGTGTATCTCTGTCTCTCAGAAAAACATGGTTATTATTTACAAAATTTGCGGGCAATAAGTTGGTCAAACCGCCTTCCACATCAAAAACATGAATCGTATCTTTTTGTGTGAAATTATTTTTTATATACTGAACAGACTTTAGATTGCTTAGCGTTTCATCATTTCTGAATAAATCAAAGTATTTAAAATCTTCTGATGATGGCATAACAAAAAACCATACTACTGCAATTACAGCAATTTTTTGTACTGATTTATGGATTTCAACGGTTATGGAAGAAATAGCCAACGCAATTACCAACAGCATAAAAGGAACCTGTAACAAGATATAATGCGCACGCGGATATGCATAGATACAAACAATAAAAGATGGTGCTGCCAAAATAAACAATACGAACAATGTAAACGGATTGCCATTTACCAGCTCAAAAAATTTCTTTCGCTTATCTTTAATAGTTTTTGTTTGCGAGAAATAAATGGCAAATAACATTCCTGAAACCATTAAGCACAACCAATGAATATTTTTAGTAAAAATGGGTGCAAAAAAACTGAAAATAACTTTTCCTGTTTGAATACTGTAGTTAGAAATATTTGAGAGAAAATGTTTTTTTATAATTTCCGGATTAGATTGTATGATGCCCTTCAGCGACGTGTGATTGTCAAAATTTTGTCTGAGAATATCAGCATAATCCAGCCAGAATGGTGTGTTTGTGTGATGCCATTGACTGTAATTCATGGCAAAATGCTGTAAAAACACGCCGATACTTCTTGCAGAATCACCATTATTGAAGGGTGTTTTAAAAAAGACATAGGTAAAAACTGAAATGCCGGTCAATAAAACTACCAATGCTATGTCATATTTACCCAAACTCTTTATTTTGGCAAAAAAGAAAATATACGTTAAAATCCAACATATTAAAAAGGTCAGAAAAAGTTCAGGTCGGGCAAATGCACATACCAATAATGCCAAGCTATAGATGACTAATTTTGAAACGCTGGATTGGAAATATTTCGCAATAATTATACCGGTGATGATTACAATTATACAATAATGCGAAACGCGAGGCCACAATGGCATATTGATAAAACTTGAAAGAAAAAACACAGCAAATACAAAAGCCAGAATCCGTTGAACGCCACTAGCCTGCAGCAACAGAAAAAACGCAATGGAAATGAGTATCGTAGTTAACTTGAAATTGAAATAATACAATTCCACTCTTTCAGAAATAAAATAAGATAATAATTTATACCATAGAGAATAAGACGGACCCCAATCTTTAGGAATATGATCAAACATGGAAAGACCTCTGCTCAGATACAACGATTCATCCCAGAACAAAACATCCATAAATTGTTCGAGACCTTTGGTTGCATTTATACCGCAAATTATAATAAACAGTATACCTGCAAAGGTAAACGTGTTCCAGCGTAAATAATTTTTTTCTTTAGCCTGTGTAATTCTTTGCCAAGCGCGTCTCATTACTACAAAAATAGACATTTAAAAGTTAAAAAAAATTGTAATTGTTCTTATAATTTAGATAACTTAACAACTTTTTTAACATACTATCCGGGAAATGCACAAGAATAATTTTGATTTTTTACGCCTGTTGTTTGCTGCCTTAGTGGTGGTGCATCATTGCTATCCCATTTCCGGCATTTCCGAGCAAGACCCATTGTATTATTTTTCTAACGGAACGCTTTCCTATTCCTACATTGGCGTTCGAGGCTTTTTTATCATTAGCGGTTATCTGATTTTTCAAAGTCTGATGCGCAGCGAAGGCATTACGGATTATTTGGTTAAACGTCTATTGAGAATTTATCCGGCGCTTATTATTGTTTTAATCTTTACCGTTGTTGTCTGTGCTTTTGTGTATGATGGTACCATTATCAATTATATAAAAAGCAAAAGCACCTGGACGTATATTCCGGTCAACAGCTCTTTAATAAAACTACAACATACCATAAACGGTGTGTTTGAATCCAATCCTTTGAAAAAAGGTGTGAACGGGTCACTCTGGACAATCGGCTATGAATTTTCTATGTATCTGTTTATTATTCCACTGTTGTTTCTAAAGAAGCAAAAACAAAAAATACAAGTACTTTTTTTAGCTACTATTGTTGCTGTGTTTTTTGTTGGAAGAATTGTATTGGGAAACTATCCGAATAATTTACATATCGGTGTTTTGTCGCTAAATACCTGGTGGCATTTTGCTTTATTATTTATGACAGGTGCTGTTTTATCTGTGCTAAAGATTGAATCCTACCGCTATAGAATTCCGGTCTTGTTGGTATCGACCATTTTATTTTTTGTATTTATGAGGGCATCTTTCTTTGAATTATTGCAGTATGTATTATTTCCACCTATCGTAATCATTGCAGGTGCAGGTGCCATTAAAGGCATTTCTTCTATTGGAGAAAAATTGGGTGATGTTTCTTACGGAACCTATATATATAGCTTTCCGCTGCAACAATTATTGATGTATTATTTTCAACTTAACACAATAGAGTTGATATTGATTTCAGTGCCGCTTTCCATTTTCTTTGGCTGGATTTCCTGGCATCTGATTGAAAAACATGCTTTAGGTAAAAAGAAAGCCATCTATCAGAAATTAAAAAACTGGAAAAAGTTTTCTGCTTAATAAACTTTAATGCTTAATAAATTTTCTTGAAACTGCACCTGCAGAAGTTTTAAATGTAATGATGTATTGAGCAGCCGGTAAATCTTGTATCTGCAAAGCATCCTGATGTAATCCAGCTGACTGTGGACCAAAATCAACCGTTCTGATTTCATTTCCAGTAATATCGTAAACAACGACCGTTAATGTTTCCGGAATTTTCATAAAATATTGAAAGCGCAGATAATTTTCCGTGGGATTTGGATAAATACTCAATAATTCTACCTGATTTTGTTGAGTTTTGACACCAACGGTAATTCCATTGTTTCTAGGTGCATATGGCACTAGTGCAGGATATGTCTTTGCTGTATACGTCGGACCGGCATAGAGCTTAAGATGATTTTCATTTACTTTTGTACACCAGGTTCCTAACAAAGTAAGTGTCGGACTTAATAGGCCGCTTAAATCTGTTTGCCAATAATCAGCACAAGCAGAGGTTGGCGTTATATCCAACACAAAATATCCATTTGAATTTGGGTTAACATATTTTAAGTTGGGATTATTCGTATACATATAAGTCTGCATTCCTCCAAATAAACCACCGTTGACAACATTGTCTCCAACAAACTCTACTCCTACTGAACCCTCACCAGTAGTTGGATTGTAAGGAGTCTGTCCGCCTGGTATATCAAATGCCATTGCAACGTGAATATCACCACTGATAACCACCATGTTTTTAATATTATACTGATTTAAAGTATCTAGAATTTTTTTTCTCTCCAAAGGATAGATGTCCCAACCTGCTGCACTATGCCAAGGAAAGGAGATTCCCAAAATAGTTTGTTTATAGACAAATGATGAAAATACCACCTGACTTGCAAAAATTTTCCAGGTAGAAGAGGTAGTTTTTAGTTGGTTAGTAATTAAGTCTAACTGAGTATTTCCAAACATTGGTTTATCGGGTGTATCAAAGCTAAGATTGTCAATATTTGTAATCAAATCAAGTCCTTGCTGTGGTGTATTGACATCAATTTTTCCGGTTCTGTTATCTGCATAATAGATGTCTGCTAGATTACCAATCTTCTGAGTCCAGTTAATCACATTTGTTCGGGAAGCATCTTCTCTCATTGGAATCCATTCTTTGTACACTCTGATAGCCGTCTCTTTTCTGGCAGCCCAGGTTCCTTGCGTTGCAGGATAGTGATAAGCAGATGTGTCTGCAAATGCATCGTTAGCAAATTCATGGTCATCCCAAATCACTACCATTGGAAACTGCTGGTGCAACTCACGTAAGGATGGATCTAAGCGATACCAGGCATAGCGCTGTCTGTAACTCACCAAATCATAGGCGTCATATTCAGGAAATGTTCTACGTTTTAACGTGTCAATTGCATTAGGGCCTCTTCTTACACCATCTTCGTAGATATAATCACCCAAATGAATTACAAAATCAACATCGTTTCTTTTTCTGATAGCATCGTAAGCATTAAAATAGCCAAAAGAATAATTAGAACAATTGGCTACTGCAATTCTGTAGTTCGCCACGTTGCCAACCGGAGTTGTTTTTGTTCTTCCGCGCTGAGAATATCGACCTAATGCTTCAAATTCATAGTAATAATAAGTATCCGGCTGCAAACCGGTAACATCCACTTTAACGGTATAATCTCTGGAAGCATCTGTTGTAAAAACACCTTGTGCAACAATATTTTGCATCATTGTATCTCTGGCCACCCGCCATTTCACCTGCAAAGATGCAGTGTCGGTAGTGACTCTGGTCCAGATGATTACCCTGTCAGTCAAAGGATCACCGGAAGCTACACCATGATAAAATGGCTGAATGGTAGAATCCAGTACAGAGCGATCGTTTGGATAATCTGTAGCCTTCAAATTACCTGAAAAGAGGCATGAAATTGATATAAAACAAACTATGTGGTAAAATAGTCTCATAAAGAAAAAGTATTTAACAAATATAAGCTATTTTTTTGCTGTACTTCATTCAAAAAACACAGATTGAGGTGTTAAAGTTCTTAAAGATTTATTTTTAACACTGTTTAAACAATATCAAACACCGTTTATATGCTTTTTTTTAGGATTTTATAGAATTGCTCTGCAGAAAATTCCCAGTTAAACTTTACGGCTCTTTCCAAGCCTTTCTCCATTAAATCCTGACGCAATGAAGCGTTTGATGACAACTTTTCCATAGCTTCTTTTATGTCACTAACCGATTCAGGATTAACTAAAATTGCGGCATCACCTGCAATTTCTTTACAAGATGTAGCATTAGATGTAATGACCGGAATTCCGCAGGCCATCGCTTCTGCAATGGGCAAGCCAAATCCTTCATGCAGTGAAACAAAAACCAAACCGAGTGCTTGCTGGTAAAAATCCACCAGTTGCTCTTCAGAAATATTGGTGTTTATTATCTCAACTCCTTTAATCGGTTCTTTCAATTCATAGGGTTTTACAATAGCAACCAAACGAGGTCGTGTTTGTTCATCCAGTTGTTGATAGGCTTCCAGCAAGCGCTCAAAATTTTTTTTCTTTTGATAGGAAATAACCGTGAAAAAATAAGGTGCAACGTTGTTTTTCTTTGCTGCCGGTTTAAATTTATCATGATCTACGCCATTCCAAACAGCCGTAATTTTAGCAGCAGGAAAGCCAACCGAATTTACGAGTTCGCTTTTTGTGTAGTTGCTCACTGTCATGACATGCGTAATATGTGCTTGCATCAGCCGCCATTTTAGTCGTTCTTTCCATCTTTTCAATTGTCCTGAAACTTGTTGTCGTGCTGAGAAATAAAACGTATCCAAAGGCAGTGTAAACATGGCCATTCCATGAACCGTGAGCACCAGTGGTTTTTTTGTTTTCCGAAATACTAAAGGCGGTGCAATGCCTCCACCGCAACGTGGATCCCAATAAATATCTGTATGCTCAACCGGAAGTTCTTGCAAAGTTTTGAAGGTGACGAACTCAATATTGTATTTTTCCTGAAGTATACGCATAATATTCCAGGCACAATGTTTCATGCTGTAGGGTGTATTTTCAGGCAAATAAACGGCTACTTTCATTATTTAATTCTTTAACACAT
>ENA-UOWO01003194-UOWO01003194.1-activated-sludge-metagenome-genome-assembly--contig:-NODE-3194-length-19280-cov-7.651235_pt1 | contig 19280 bp, 19 predicted proteins | sample MGYA00238148_ERZ761564 | MGnify/ENA primary metagenome ERZ761564 (study PRJEB28885, sample SAMN05720194) | activated sludge metagenome | isolation source: Anaerobic digester | place: USA... | reverse complement strand
CAGTTGCGTCAGCATTGTTCTCCAAAAAGGATTTTATTGTTTTAGATTCAATTGAAAAACTTGTGAAAGCAGGCAGTCATCTCGCCATGGAAACCCGGTTTATCAAGAATAGCTTTTTTACAGGAGATTATCCTGTTACCGGTGATTTTAACGATGCGTCATTTGTATTTTCCACTTCGCTGCAAACAAGTAATTTACCCCAGCTCAGCACCAACAGCTTTCGATATTCAGACAGTTCGCTTTTGAGCGCCGGCTTTACCCAACCGGGTACAGGTGCAAAAATGTTACTACCAGATTCTGCATGGACCAATATCTCAAAAGCGGTAAACTTTGACCTTGATTCTTTTTTGCTTCCATCCAATCATTTTTACCAACTGGATATTACCGGCCTTTATTCAAGGGCTGATTCTGCTGTTAGCTATACCTATGACGATGACTTTAACCCGGTGGAAAAAGTTGTGGTAAACAAAGTAGAAGAACCGGCGTACAATTTTATTGTATACGGCGACAGTGTGCCACTCATTTACAACTACTGGAATACTGCAGGTAAATTTGAAACTAGTGGTGACAGCAGTCTATTCACCCCTGTTCCATTTGTTAAATCTTATTGTACTTTAAAAAGCAAAAACCAATTATTGCTCACTTCTGCCAACTACAAAACTCAAAAGCTTGACAAGACAATTGACTGTATCCTTTTCATAAAAATTTTACTTTCTAAAATTCCTCCAGCTTTATTTAATTACCTACCCCCTGCTGTACCCAAACTCCTGCAGAATATCGAAACAGCAGAATTCGTTATTGAAAAGAAGAAGGGGCAAACCATACTCAATGTTAGGTTCAACAAAAAGAAAAATGACCAGCCATTAGTAAGTTTTTAAGCCATTTCAAATATTTTTTTAACAGCCTGCTCAGAATATCTTTGCAACCATTATCTTTGCGTTAGTTGCATAAACAACTAAAATCAGGATTGCTCATTTTCCATTGCCAATAAATACATTAAACAGACAGATATGAAGATCTTAGTTTGCGTAACTAAAACACCCGACACAACTGCCAAAATCGCCTTCACTGATAACAACACTAAGTTCGCTGGTGATGGTGTACAATGGATCATCAACCCATACGATGAATGGTATGCCTTGGTGAGGGCCATCGAATTAAAAGAAGCAGATGCGGCAACTGTTATTCATCTGATCACCGTTGGTGGTGCAGATGCAGAGCCCATTATCCGTAAAGCGCTTGCATTGGGCGGTGATGAAGCCATCCGCGTAAATGCTGACAGTCATGATAGTTTTTATATCGCTTCTCAGATTGCTGAGGTGGCCAAAGCCGGTGGTTACGACCTGGTATTTACAGGAAAGGAAACCATTGACTACAATGGATCATCTATTGGAGGCATGGTGGCTGAGTTGTTAGACATGCCCTATGTTTCTTTGGCAACAAAGTTTACCTTGAGCGGCAGCAACGCAGTAATTGAAAGAGAGGTTGATGGTGGGGAAGAAACCAACCAGGTGGCACTACCGGTAGTGGTTAGTTGCCAAAAAGGAATGGCGGAACAGCGTATCCCCAATATGAAAGGTATTATGGGTGCCAGGACCAAGCCTTTGAAAGTGGTGGAGCCGGCTGTTGCGGAGGCACTGACTTCTATTACATCATTTGACCTGCCGCCTGCAAAAGCAGGAGTTAAACTGGTTTCTGCAGATAACCCGGAAGAACTGGTAAGGTTGCTCCACGAGGAGGCGAAGGTGTTCTAGCCCCTGTCCCCAAAGGGTAACCTTGATGCAAGCAGCATCAGATAACAACAACATTTAATTCTAAAAGATATTACAATGAGCGTTTTAATTTTTCTTGATAATGCAGAAGGTCATGTTCGTAAAGCTTCTTTGGAAGCAGCATCTTATGGAGCGGCTATTGCGAAACAACTGGGCACAACTGCAGAAGGAATTATCCTGGGCAAAACAACAGAAAATCTTTCTTCTCTTGGTAAGTATGGCCTGACTAAAGTTCATACCGTTGCGAATGATGCACTTGACAATTTTGATGCACAGGTGTTTACAAAAGTAATTGCAGAAGCCGCTGCTAATGCAGATGTAATTATATTCTCCAACAATATTGCTGGCAAAGCCATTGCGCCCAGGTTGAGTGCAAGGCTTAAAGCAGGTTTGGTTACCGGTGCTGTTGCATTGCCCGACACCAGCAATGGATTTACAGTAAAGAAAAATGTATTCAGCGGAAAGGCATTTGCCAATGTGACTATTAATACAGCAAAGAAAATTGTTGCATTGAATCCTAACTCCTACTCTATCACCACTACTGATGGCTCTGCGGAAGTTGCCGGGTTAAATGTAACTGTTGATACAGCCAAAGTGCAGGTAACGGCTACCAGTAAGGTAGAAGGAGATGTACCATTAACAGAAGCAGAAATTGTAGTGAGTGGCGGCCGTGGATTAAAAGGTCCTGAGAACTGGGGACTGGTGACGGATCTTGCAAAAGTATTAGGCGCTGCAACAGCCTGCAGCCGGCCGGTTGCGGATGTACACTGGCGCCCTCACCACGAACATGTGGGTCAGACAGGCATTGCCATTGCACCTAACTTATACATCGCCATAGGTATCTCTGGCGCTATTCAACACCTGGCAGGTGTGAACCGCAGCAAAACTATTGTGGTGATCAACAAAGATCCTGAGGCACCTTTCTTTAAAGCTGCTGATTATGGCATCGTGGGTGATGCATTTGAAGTAGTGCCGAAGATAACCGAGGCTATTAAAAAGATAAAGGGATCGTAATTTAAATGATAACCTGATTAGGTTAAACCACGGCAAACGCTGTGGTTTTTTTATATTTGAGCAAATACGGAAAATGAAACATTTAATTGCTGCCTTATTTATCCTTCTTGTTAATGATGGAGCAGTTGCACAAAACAACTTTGAAGGCAAAATAATTTATAAAATGTCCAATGCTCTTACAGGCAGCCAAAACATACTCGTTACGGCTTATTTCGGAAGGGAAATGATAAAAGCGGAAGTACAGACTAATGGAGTATCAGATGAAGGAATGGATGATTTGCTCATTGACTTTTCGGGCGAACTCATTTATTATATTCAAAAAGACAGCAGAACCTATCGTATCAACAGCAGCAGAACGCAGGCGATGCCTGTTCCAGTTCGTACGCAGGGTAAAAACAGCATAATTCTTGGGCACTCCTGTTCAGCGTATAAAGGAATTGATACCTCGAAAAATGAGTTCCAGAAGGATACGGAAATTAATTTTTTTTATGCTGACTCTTTGCATTATGCCGCAAAAAAACAATTCTCCAACCTTGAAATGATTCCTATGTTTACCAACGGCACTCATATTGGAATGGGAATGGAATTCATTCAAAATACAGAGAAAGGCAAAAAGTCAGTCATAACACTTACACCACAATCAGTAACCGCAGAAAAAATACCAGACTCTATATTCAGCCTGACGGGATATACGATTCGAAAAGAAGCTGATAATACCATACTAATGGCAGAAAGTGACAGTGTGATGAGGGTTGCAGACTCCGCTGTGAAGGCAGCAACTGATGCTCTAAAAGAAGCCGTAAGAGAAGTTGATGACCAACCTGGCAAAAGCCAAAAAAACAAGTCCAAAAAATACCCCTCCAAAAATACCCACACCCTTCCCACAAAATCCACACCCATCAAACCAAAAGATTAAAAAATGCCTTAGTTTCGTGGCTTCGTATGAAAAAGATAGAACTGGAAATAGTAGCTCTCTCTCACAGCATTACACAAACGCATTCTTATGCGGTGGTATTGGGCGAAATTAATGGCTTACGCCGGCTGCCCATCGTGATCGGGGGATTTGAAGCGCAGGCCATTGCCGTGGCGCTGGAAAGGATGAATCCCAGCCGCCCGCTCACGCATGACCTGATGAAGAATTTCATGATGGCTTTTAGCGTTGACCTTCATGAAGTGGTGATCAACGATCTGCAGGAAGGTATCTTTTACAGCAAGCTGGTTTGCAGCAGCGAAAATGACACGGTGGAAATTGACTCCCGTACATCCGATGCACTGGCCCTGGCTGTTCGATTTGGCTGCCCCATTTTTACCTACGAAAACATTTTAGAAAGCGCTGGTATATTGATGGAGAATGATGAAAAGAAAAAAGCCTCCTCCACCCCACAACCTGTAACCACCGACGCCAGCCGGGAAGACCTGAAAGCCCTTTCGCTGCAGGAACTAAACACTTTGTTGAACGACGTGCTGGAACAGGAAGATTATATCAAGGCGATCGCTATCAGGGATGAGATCAATAACAGGAAGAAATAAGTGTTAATTGATAATGGGATAAATGATAATTGATAGTTTTTTCTCCGTATAGCTGGTACAAAATTTTTTATACCGTTTATGTTATCAGGCATTATCAATTAAAAAATTATCAATTATCCATTACAAAAATCGGACTGCCAATCTCAGCAGCAACCAGCTCACCAGGCATTATCAATTAAAAAATTATCAATTATCCATTAAAAATGGTTGTTTTCCCCAATTGTAAGATCAATATCGGCCTGAACATACTTGATAAACGACCCGATGGTTTTCACAATCTCGAAACAGTTTTTATCCCCGTTCCACTAAAAGATTCACTTGAAATAATCAGATCTTCTCAAAATAAGCCGGATGTAGTTTTCAGCCAATCCGGCTATGTGGTGGAAGGGAATTCAGATCATAATCTTTGTGTAAAGGCTTACCATCTTTTAAAAAACGATTTCCCGGAATTGCCCCCTGTTCAAATGCATCTTCACAAAGCGATACCCATGGGTGCCGGTTTGGGCGGAGGTTCAGCCGATGCAGCTTTTACCTTGCAATTGCTTAATAAAAAATTCAATCTCCATCTTTCAAACAGTCAGTTAATAGATTATTCGCTTACCCTTGGCAGTGATTGCCCCTTCTTTATCGTGAATACTGCTTGTTTTGCCAAGGGCCGTGGAGAAAAATTAGAGCCTGTTGACGTTTCGTTGGCAGGTTACCAGGTGGCATTGATCAACCCGGGCGTTCATATCAACACTGGTTGGGCCTTTGCACAGTTAAAAGATGAACCCATTGAAAACAGGGTTTCAAAAAACCTGGAGCATTTCATCAAACAGCCCATACAAAACTGGCGCAATACCATCAGCAACGATTTTGAAAAACCCCTGTTTGCTGCTCATCCGGTTTTACAGGAAATCAAAGATTTGCTGTACAACAAAGGAGCCATTTATGCAGCCATGAGCGGCAGTGGCAGTACTCTTTTTGGGGTATTTGAAAAGGGCAAATTACCGTTGCTGCAATGTAAAACAGGGTGGATGGTGACTGCCATCACTTTTTAGCTTACATTTTTCATAAAATCATGCTGTTTTTTACCAGTGGAACCATGCTTACACGGTTGTTGCGATATATTGCGCATTAAATAAAATTCAGAATATGAAAAAATCCGTGTATTTAGTGGCAGCCGGGCTGCTTGCTGGCGCTGTGGGTTTTGGCCAGGCGACAGAAATCAACATTCAAAAAGAAGAAGTACCGAAAAACTGGCACCTGTTAGATAAAACTGAAACAGGTTTTTATGGCATCAGCCTGGATAAAGCGTACAGTTTTCTCAAAACAAAAAAGCTAAAAAGTAAAAGAGTGCTGGTAGCGGTAATCGACAGCGGTATCGACACCCTTCATGAAGACCTGAAACCTGTGTTATGGATAAATCCTAAAGAAATACCAGGTAATGGAATTGATGATGACAAAAATGGCTATGTGGATGATGTAAACGGTTGGAATTTTTTAGGTGGTAAAGATGGCCGGAATGTAAAAAAAGACAGCTACGAGGCAGCCCGTGTGTACCATGCTTTAAAACAAAAATATGGTTCCGTAGTTCCAGATGAAAGTTCTGTTACTGAAGAGGAAAAGAAAGAGATTGAAACTTATTTGAAAGCACAACAGGCTGTACTGGGCGGTGTGGATCCGCAGGAAGCGGCCTTTATAAAAAGAATTTTGCCTGGTTTTGTAAAAGGTGATTCAGTCATAAAAAAAGACCTGAACAAAGAAGAATACAACTGCACAGACCTGGAAGCGTATGTACCCACAGTATCTGATGCCAAAAAAGCTAAAGCATTTTTATTACAACTTTGCAAAGGAAATGGCACCAGTGATCTCACCAATCAGCAGATCATAGATGAACTGGAAGGCAGCATCAGGAAAGCAGAATCTGCCGACAAAGCACCCGAAGAATACAGGAAAAATATTGTTCAGGATGACGAGACCGATATCAATGACCGCAACTATGGCAACAATGATGTGATGGCGAGCACACCCACGCATGGCACCCATTGTTCTGGCATAATCGCTGGCGTTAGGAACAATGGCAAAGGTGGTGATGGTATTGCAGATAATGTGCGCATCATGATGCTGCGGGCGGTACCAGATGGTGATGAACATGATAAAGATATTGCCCTTGCCATCCGTTATGCGGTAGACAATGGAGCACAGATCGTAAGTATGAGTTTTGGCAAAGACTTCTCACCACAGAAACATTGGGTGGACGATGCCGTAAGGTATGCTGAAAAGAAAGGTGTACTGCTGGTGCATGCAGCAGGCAATGATTCTAAAAATATTGATACGGCAGATAATTTCCCTACGGCTAATTTTTTAGATACTAAAAAAGCTACGAACTGGATAACGGTTGGTGCCAGCGGCGATCCAAAAAATGGTGGTATCACGGCCAGGTTCAGCAACTACGGAAAAAAAGATGTGGATGTATTTGCCCCAGGTGTACAGATATATGCAGCTATCCCTGGTGGTAATACGTATGGCAAACAATCAGGAACCAGTATGGCTTGCCCGGTAGTGGCGGGCACTGCAGCTCTGTTGCTGGAATACTACCCTGCTTTAAGCGCTGCCCAATTAAAATATGCAATAGAAAAATCTGCCACCGCACCGGATATTGATGTCAATATTCCTGGTACAGACGAAAAAACAAAGTTGAGTGAACTCAGCAAGACAGGAGGTCTGCTTAATGCATACGAAGCGGTTAAAATTGCCAGTACATTAAAAGGTGAACGCAAGCTACCCAAAGAAGTGTTGCCTAAACCTAAACTTAAAAAGAGTAAAAAGGGATAAATAATACCTCCACAAATAACAGCCGGGCTATATTGCCCGGTTTTTTTATCCACCTGGCGGTAAAATTATCTTGATCTAAAGCAAGGAAAAGCAGATGGCGATTGTATTCTTAAAGAAAAACAGGATATTAGCAGTCAAAAATTACGCCATGGCAAAACCATCTCCATCCACTTATCTTGGATACTTTAAACGCTATATTGACCTGGTGGAGGAAGAAGACCTGATGACCGCATTTAAAAAGCAGACTGCAGGATTATCTCCCTTTCTTCAAAGTATCACTGAAGAAAAATCAACCTATGCATATGCTGAAAACAAATGGACGATAAAAGAGTTGTTGCAGCATGCAATTGATACGGAGCGGATACTTAGTTACAGGGCCTTGTGCCTGGCAAGAGGTGAGCAGCTTAATCTGCCCGGTTTTGAAGAGGATGAGTATGCAGCTAATTCGTTTGCCAATAACCGTAATTGGAGCGATCTCATTGCGGAGTTTGTAACAGTAAGAAAAAGTACAGAAATGCTTTTTGAAAGTTTAAATGATTCTGTACTGAACAATGCAGGAACAGCCAATAGCAATCCCGTTACGGTTTTGAATCTTGGTTTTACGATTGTGGGACATTGGTACCATCATAAAAAGATTCTGCAGGAGAGATATTTGCAATGATGATGGCAGCAGCTTCGCAATTCAACCATTACTGCATAGTTAAACAACAGCGGGTAATAGGTGGCAACGGATATATCAACTGCTTTTTTTGCCAGTAGTCATATCACAAAACCTTGTTGTCATTATAGTAAAGCTTCAAAAAGTCTAATCCAGCAACGCAAGGTTTTGGGTAGATTGAGCAGTAAGCGTAATGCTGCATCAAAACCTTTAAAAATCAATTTTATCATGACCCAGGCATAGGATTAAACAAAGCGCCAATCTGCCTGTTGTTAAAAACAGTCAGGAAAGTCGAAAATTTATTTTTTTAATTCGGTCAGACCATTATTTTTGTATTGCCTCATAAGATAAAACGGTAAAATAATATCAGCGCTCTTTACACCGTTTCAATACACGTTTAGCTTTTTATTTGTTTTAGCATTTCGGTTTCAGCATCAGTTTTCAGTTTTAGTATCTGTTAGTAGTTAATATTTTTTAATTCACTTTTAAAATTGTTACTATGAAGCTTTCTGAATTTATTCTACTGGATGAACATGAAAAGACATCGGCAGTTTTGCACAATGGCATATTGATTGGTAAAAGAAAAAATGAAGCACTGATCGTATTCCTGTTTCAACTGGAAAACTATTATGTTGAAACGTATTGCAACCTCATCAGTAAGAATGTACTTGAGTTCAAAGCTTTTAATAACACAAAGAATTTAGCTCCTTACCTGGAGGCCATTTCCATAGATGAACTAATAAATTGAGCCGATTGAGAAAAGACGGGTTCCGGTATTTAAAAAAACATGCGCTTCGATCTTTGGCATGATTGATTTAGTAAAGGCATGTGTACCCAGGCATGAGTTGCAACAAAAAACCTCCATTGCTGAAGGTTTTCCATAACGAAATTGGTTTCTTAGTTGGCCGAAAACGACCATTTTCCATAGGTATTAGTGGTTGGTTTTCAAAGGTATCAGCTATTTGTTTTCATTGGGTGTTCAGATTTTCTATTCTTTTGTTTTTTGGTATTGGATATCTTTATTTGATGATGTAAAGGTGATCCTTTGCTGCAACACCAGTTAGTCACATGTATCTTTCTTTTGTAGTCCTTTTACTATATTCTGCCCCAAACTTGTTTTTCCAGGAAAGTATTTTAAATCTTATATTCCTCAAAGGCTGATTGTACTGCGCACTTTAATTTCTTTCTATGCCCGGTGCCGGGCAAGATGTGGGCTTTAATACACCCGAAGGCCGCAAAATAATTTAACGTGAAATGGATAGCAGAATACGGAAGAAAATAACCACTAATCAGGTGTTGTTGATGAGGTCTTCATCCGTATTAAAGTGGCAGACTTTGATACGGATGAAGAGTATTTTACAGTCACATATCGGGCATTAATTTTCCCGCAATTAGAAATTTACCCCTCACCCGTCAATTATTACAGTACCAATATATAGTGGCACAAATATCGCCACCACAACAGCGGTAGTACATTTTACCACAAACTGCATGACAAAAAAAACTTACCTGCTCAGCATCATTATTTGCTTCGTATTTAATCAGGGCCAGGGCCAGAACTTTTTAGGAATCAACACAGGCAACTATGCCGGCGTTACAGGAGTAATGATTCAGCCTGCAAGCATTGTTGACAGCCGTTATAAATTCGATATTAACCTGATTTCCTCAGGTGTTAACTACAGCAACAATTACTTCCTCGTTGATAGAAATGCTATTTTAAAATTCAATAAAAATAATTTTGACAGCTACCAGTCTTTCAAGGCAAATTACTTATCTGTAAGAAACTTATCAGCAGGTGAAAAAGTGTTTTTCAATATAAATAACAGAACACAAGTGCCCTTGAGCTTTATGGTTACAACAGGGAAAAAATCCGCCATCGCTGTAAACATACAATCCAGATCCAGGATACAGGGAATGGGAATTTCTGCGGAACTCGCCAGTATGGCATACAATGGCTTTTACTTCCCACCATTGAATAACAATAATATTGATGCATCAGGCTTTAGTTTAAATTCTCTTAACTGGGTGGAAGTGGGTTTTACATATGGCAGGGTGCTGCACTCCTCCAACAAACACTTTATCAAAGCGGCTTTTACTGGTAAATACCTGGCGGGCATAGCTTCACTGAATATGAACAGTGCCGATCTGCAACTGAGTGTTAACGACGACAGCAGTATCAACTTCAACAGCAACAACTTTATTTACAATCACAATAAGAACGCAGACTTTAATATGGTTTTTGACAAAAGCTTCAGACCAGATGCCAGTTCTTTTGGTTTTGATGCGGGTATTGTGTATGAATACCGGGGTAACCTGGATAAATTTAAATACATCAGGAATGATGATGAAAAATCTTATGAAGCAGAGCGAAGGGATGTAAACAAATACATTTTCAAATTAGGTGTTTCGTTGCTTGATGCAGGCATGTTCCGTTTTGATAAACCGGATAATGTAAACTCATTCAGTGCCAATGTAAACAATTGGAATGTAGCAAATGCTGGTTATAACACGATCGCTGCTTTTGACACCGCGTTAGCCAACCGTGTGGTTGCCAATACAAACGACCCCCGGAGTTACAATGTGTACCTGCCGGCAGCATTAAGTGTTCAGTTTGATCTGAAATTTATTAAAGGATTTTACCTGAATGCCATGATCTACCAGCCGGTTAAAATTGGAAGCAGCGTTGGCACCAGGTTTTCCAATTATGGATTTTATACCATTACACCAAGATGGGAAAGCAGGCATATTGGTGTGTACCTTCCTTACACCATCACAGAAAAAAATCCATCCACCAGCTTTAAACAAAATATGTTAGGTGCCACTATCCGATTGGGGCCACTTTTTGTAGGCAGCAGCAATCTTGGAACGATGATGTTTAATAAAAACTTAAGTGCTGCTGATGTTCACATTGGTTTAAAAATTGGAATTACATATGGTAAACCCAATAAGACCAATGCCTACCTTCAAAGAATATTCTCACGCAAACAGCAGGCTGATAGTGTTGCGGCATCACAATGGAAGTATAGTAAACCAACAGATACTATATCCTCGCAGAGGAATGATACTGGCAGCGTTCTGATCGATTATACAAAAGGAAAGATATATGACATACCAAATGCAAAGGGACATATTGTGATTGTAAACAACAATTACTACTTTAATACTGCTCCGCCAATAGCAGGTAAACCGGCCATCACGTCTGTACAACCTGATACACTGAATTTAAATGAAATCATAGGAAAACAAACGGACAGCATTGAAGCGCTTCTAAACAAACAGCTGGCCGACAGTTTAAAGAAATTACAAAACGACAGCCTCCAAATAAAAAAACAACAGCTGGACAGTTTGATAAAAGATATGCAGCAACTGCAGATCCAAATGGACAGTACCAGGCTGAAAGACGGAGCACAAAATGATGATCCTGCATTACTGCAACGAAAGTATCAACTCGACAGCGCTGCCTTGCTAAACCGGTTGTGGATAGATTCTGCATCTGCCTCGTATGAACTGGCTTATAAATCCTTTCCAGTATTGATCGCTGACAGCAGCAGGTTAAATGACAGTAATTTTAAAAAAAAAGTTTTGGCAGAACTGATTCTGTAGTTCTCGCTGACAAATTTATTGCAACTGGTGATCAACCAGCGGCTGAAAAGATGGCACAGCAGCAAAATAAAGCTGTTGCGGACTATGCTGATAAGAGAACCAGTTCACAGGACCAACAAGAGCAGTTAGTCAATCGTTACTTATCTGAGTCTGCTTCTTTAAAAGCAGATATCAGGCGGCTGCAAACACAGGTTTCGGGTATTAGTAATGGTTATAGAGCGAACCCCACAGTGTTGCCAGTAATAATTCCCCGCACAAACGAAGAGTCCGAACAAATTTCCAAACAAATACAAAGAGATACTTTATACATAAGAGATACTGTAGTGATTACAGAAATAATCCGTTCAACGGATACATTAACCCTCATAAAAAGAGATACCCTCATAAAAACTTCAAGACCAGTTCCAGCAACCGTGGTTATTCAAAGAGATACCATTGTTGCTCAAAAAACGGTTGACTATACTGCGATCCCTGCTGATATCATCCTGTTCGACATTGGAAGTGCCAGCATCCGTCCGATCTATACCAGGCGGCTCGACTATGTAGCCAATGTGCTCCTGAAAAATAATGGCCTGCAGGTAACAATTACAGGCCATACAGACAGATCCGGTTCACCGAAAATCAATGAAGCACTTTCCAATAAAAGAGCTGAAATGGTAGCTGCTTATCTTATCAATAAAGGCGTTCAACCCTCCCGGTTAGTTACAGATGCGGTTTCATGGCTTGAACCTGCCGTTGCAGGAAATTCTACATCGGCGAATAGCCAAAACAGGCGGGTGGTAATAAAGTTGCTAAAAAGATAAACGCTGTTTAACACAGCTTACATCGTTGCAAATGAAGCCATCCCCTACTCCCTGTCAACATTCTGTTTAGGGTTGGGCAACTTGCCTCTTTTATAAATGATCAATCCATTTAAAAAATTACGCAGCACCTGGTCCTGGGCTTCTACATAACCTGGATGATCTTCGTTTCGGAAAAGATCACCCAATGCGCCTTTCGAGATTTCAAAATCGGCCAGTTTTAATATGTCAATAATATCATCATTCTTTAATGAAAGGGCCACCCGGAGTTTTTTTAATATGTCGTTGTTAGTAAGCATGGTATTTTTTTTGATGTATAAATATAGATCATTTGTTTTGGATGGGTGAAAGAGCCCAGTGATAGCATTCAACTGATTTTTTGACAGTGTATGCTGTGCCGGCCAGATACAGCTACAGTTGATACAGCCGGGATGTTTTTGAAAAGGATTTTGCAATCAGCAAAATGAAAATAAAAAACGGGTATTTAATACCCCATCAATACAGCAACAAAATGCCAGATGCTGCGTTTTCCCGGCAACCTGCATCAGCAGCTTATTAAATATTAACCAGATATATGCACCACAAGATGGTTGAAAACTGTTGCATTAATAACAACTAAAAATTAAAAAAGATAAATATGAAAAAAATCATCTGCCTTTGTTCGGTTGCAATACTTTTTACAATGGTATCCTGTACAGACGAAACCGCTGAAGTAAAAAAAGAAAAAGAAGTAATTGTAGTACCTGTAGAAAAAAAGCAGGCGCCTGCGCCAGCTCCTAAAGAGGAAAAGCCTACGTCAATTACTGTGGGTAAAGAAGGTGTGGAAGTGGAAAGCAAAAAAGTGAATGTGAAAGTGAATCCATAGATACACAAATCAACATGTTGCTGTTTTAAATTACTGAGCCAGTTTCCAATTACTTGCACGGGTCTGCTGGCCTGTGCATTTTATTTTTTATGTTATGGTCTTCCTGAATAAAAGAAAAATACATATTTGAATTGCAGGGCTGCAAACTATTTTGGCACATGTTAGCGTACATGAAAACAATGTTGTAATTTTTCTTTCCCAAATTTAAAAAAGCATGAATAACATTTCCCGGAGAAAGCTCATCAGAGATATTACCCTGGGCAGCGCAGCATTGCTGCATTCCCCTGCCCTGTTCTCTTTTTCTTCTTGTAAACAAAAAGATAAACTGGGTGTGGCATTGGTCGGTCTTGGTTATTACAGTACCGATCTGCTGGCACCTGCATTGCAACAAACAAAAGAATGTTATCTCGCCGGCATTGTAACCGGCACGCCGGCTAAAGCGGAGACATGGAAGAAAAAATACAATATTCCAGATAAGAATATTTATAACTACGGAAATTTCGACAGCATCGCCAATAACCCGGACATTGATGTTGTATACATTGTGCTGCCACCTTCTATGCACCACGAATATGTAATAAGGGCTGCGAATGCAGGCAAACATGTGTGGTGTGAAAAGCCGATGGCAATGACGGCGAAAGAATGCCAGGAAATGATTGATGCCTGCAATAAAAACAAACGTTCCCTTGCCATTGGCTACCGCATGCACCATGAACCCAATACACAGGATTGGCGACGGCTGGTGAAAGAACAATTACTGGGTAAAGTAAAAAAATTGAACTGTGCAGCAGGGTATTTTGATAACCGCAGCGATCACTGGAAACAAAAAAAAGAAATGGGTGGTGGTGCATTATACGACATGGGCGTGTATGCGATACAGGGAGCAAGACTTGGAACCAACATGGAGCCTGTGTCCATTGTGTCTGCCAGCATTTCCACCACAAGACCTCATATTTATAAAAATGGATTAGACGAAACAAGCATTGCCACGCTTGAATTTCCAGGGGGCGTAAAAGCAGAAATTAAAACAAGTTTTGGGGAGAATACAAATTTCCTTGACATCACTTGCGACAAAGGCAGTATCAACATGTCACCTTATTCAAATTACAATGGTATAAAAGGCAAAAGCCCGCTGGGCGAAATACATTTCCCCTACGAAGTGCCAAGGCAACAGGCATTACAAATGGATGATGATGCCCGGTCTATCAAGGCAGGAACACCAATGCTGGTACCCGGCGAAGAAGGATTGCGGGATATCCGGATCGTAGAAGCCATTTACCAATCGGCTTATACAGGAAAGCCGGTTTCTTTGTAATAACTGATTTTTTGAATTAAATATTACCTGATGTAAGTTAAAACTTGCTGTAATCTATTTCATGTTCAATTATTTTCTTTACCTTGTAGATATGAAAGGGTTCTCAACATACGCAACCATCCATTTCCACGGGGCAATGATCACTGACCTCACGGATGCGTATACCTGTTCTTTCACAGAGTTCATGCCTTTTTGCACGCAACTATTTTATTTCTCCAGCTTCAAAGACTTTAAGCAGTCAGTCCCGGCTTCATAGGGAAGACCGGGAAAAATGTGGTCTGCTGCGGTAACGGTTGCAGGCAGTGATGTATGCAAATCCTGCTGCATTCATGTACTTTACCTGTATACTTTATTGGGCAGTGTTAACTGGTTTATTCTTACGGATAAATCCATTACTTCATTTTTCAATTCACAATCATGAACACGAAACCTATAACATTCAGTGGAATGCTTGCTGTGGCACTTTTGCTGATGAATTCCGTAATACTTGAAACGGCATTGGTAAAAGATGCAGACTGGTATAATGCACTTTGGGTATCATTGCCCTTGCTGGCCGTTGCTATCTTTTATTCCAAAGCAAAAAAACCAACAGCGACAAAAAACGATGCTGACTTTTTTAATGCATTAAAATAAAAAATGGAAAACCAATAAAGGTACAGGTCATTTGGCCTGTGCCGTTTTTTTTACATGACGCTGATACAAATAAACGTACGAATATTTCCTGTTGTAATAATAAACAGGAAGCCCTGATACAGCAGTACAGTCAATGTAATTCTACAACAAATTGCCGTAATTATATAATAAGATCCAATTGCAGTTAAATAGCTTTAGCAGAATCTTATATTAATAACATACTGCAGTCATGGAAACAGGATTAATTCCGCTAAATGAAATTCAATTAATGGATACAAAGGAGTTAGAAGCTGCACATGCTGTGGCTTTTAAAGCACTTCATGAGGGAATGTATAAAAACACTTGCAACGGGCAATTAGAAATACTAAAAGCTAACTTCAGTAATTTAGATATTGCTTTCAAGTCACGTTCCACGTAATAACAAAACTGAAATGGAACGGGTATTTATCCCAGGGTTTTAAAGCGAAGTTTTGATTTCAGACCCATACCTACAACTCATTATTTTTATATATTATAAAAAATGCAGCGATGACTTTTATAATGAGTGGTTTTTGTCTGTTCTTTATTAAAATACTCGCTGTGCCAATGGATTTATCTTTTTTAGTATTGAATATTTCCACTGTCACCCTGCCAGGTTTGTTTACTTGTACTGTAAATTTTCCGTCGCCGTTTGCGGTCACCTTGCCACCAGGAACGATCAATGAAATATTCTCTGGCTTAACTTTAGCTGCAGTGATCGTGATCTCGTTATTGGTATTGGAAAAAAATGTGTAGGGTTCCAGGCTTTGTATTTCAAAATCATCACTATCAAGCAAAAATGTTATCGGTTGCCTGCGATAAGCATTTACCGGCCGCCCGTTTTGCATAGCTGGCTGCCACTTTCCTGATTTACTGATTACCCTCACTACCTCCTGTTCCATGCCATAACCAAGATTTGTTTCAGCTTTTATATCACTTACAATTCCTTGCTTGTTTACGATAAACCTGGCAATCACGGTGTATTTGCCCACCGCTGCACCATTGTCTGCCGCAACGGTTCCCTTCAAATTCTTTTGAAGATACTTGATCCATTCAGACACGCCGCCGGGAAATTCAGCTTCGGTTTCTACTTTGGTAAAAACAGTGCTCTCCTCCAGGAGACTATCTTTTTTTACTTCCTGTGCAGTGGATATTAAACAGCTGGCGATTAAGGAAAATGACAATAAGGGTTTAAAAAAACGCATATTTTTTTATTAAGGGTGCAAATATAATAAGATATTGCTGTTAGATTAAGTACCGATCAATACCAACTTTGCCGGTCTGAATACAGGCTCTACCTGCTAAAGAAAGCGAAAGATCAAATGGAAGTTTGTTGTATATTTATCGTATCAAACCTTTTCAACCTAACTGCCTTGAAAAATCTGATCATTTCTCTTTTGCTGATTTCTGCCATTGCGGAATCCGATTGTAAGGCCCAGGTGACAGCTGCGGATTCACTCGCACTGGTAACTGTATACAGTGAACTTGGCCCCGATGTTTTCTTCCCGGATGTACCTAATCCTATTGGTTGGGGAAATGGCCCGGTGGGTAGCTGGCCAGGTGTAACCGTAGAAAATTTTCGTGTTACAGGAATTGAGCTTAGTCAGAATGCCTACATTATGGGTATAATATCCCCAGCTATCGGGCAGTTGACAGCGCTAAAAAGATTTGGTCTCCGCTTAACAAATGTTTCTGGTACCGTACCTCCGGAAATCGGCAACCTCCCTGCGTTAGAATACCTTGATCTCACCACTACAGAGGAGCTGTCCGTAAATAATATACTCAGTTATCTCATGACAGATACGAGCCTTGTATATCTTAATTTAAGTGGAAAGGCTATCAATGCTCCGATACCTGCAACAATCGGCAATCTTACGCATCTTACCGTTTTAAAACTATATAATTGCAATATTAATGGCAGCATTCCTTCATCTATAGGAAACCTCACCCGTCTTACCGAACTTGACCTGAGCTTAAATCCTATTACTGGGATACTACCCTCTACTATTGGCAATTGTGTTAACCTGCAAAAACTAAATATTTTTTCCAATGGCTTGATAGGCCGCATCCCACCTTCTATTGGCAACCTGGTAAACCTTACAGAATTACAATTACATGCTAATCAATTATCAGACAGCATCCCCTATTCCATTGGCAACCTGTTATTGCTTACCAAACTATCGCTTAGAAATAACCAGTTGAATTTCCCCATCCCTGCGTCGATAGGCAACTTAACTAAACTCACTTCACTGGATCTAAGCAACAACCAACTAACAGGGTCGCTTACCCCAGCAATAGGTAACCTGGTAAAGCTAACGAGGTTAACCCTGGCAGGCAACAGGTTACAGGGTACCATACCTTTCTCATCTTTCACCAGTTTTAATAACTATATAAGCCTTGATCTATCTACCAATCAATTCAATGGCAGCCTGCCTCCGGATATCTCCAACCTCAAATTGAAAACACTTAATTTATTCAATAACCTGCTTACAGGAAATATCCCCTCCACCATTTCGCCTTTTTTGGATACCTTGATCTTAAGCGCTAACAGATTGTCAGGCCCCGTACCCGCCAGTGTTTCCGGTCTCACTACTATTGAAAGCGTAAGAATACACAACAACTTTTTTACGTTTGATGGCATGGAAGCCTTTTCGCAGGCAACCTATTCCAAGTCATATGCGCCACAAATAAATGGAGCCATTACCATTCGGTATTCAAATTATAAACTTACAGTTACTGCGGGCGGTGAGCTTGTAAACAACATATATAAATGGTACAAAAATGGCGTGCTTGCAGTAACAACTTATGGTGACTCAGCCTTTACGCCTGTTGAAGCAGGCAATTACAGTGTTTCTGTATTAAATGCAATAGCTAACCAGCTTACACTTAACAGCGATACTATCACTGTTAGTTCCGTATCAGCACAGGTATGCACTACAGGGTCCCAAATTACCAGTACCATTACAGGCAGTTCCTATCAATGGCAGGTAAACACCGGAAGCGGTTTCATCAATATAACGGATGACAGTAATTACGCCGGGTCAAACACTAATACACTCCAATTTAGCAATATCCCCACTGCATGGTATGGTTACCAATACCGGGCCGTGGTAGACAACACTGTTACAAGCACACCCACAAACATTCTGTTTGTAAATCGCTGGACCGGTGCTGCCGGCAATGGCCAATGGGAAGATGACAGCAACTGGAGCTGTGGTTATATACCAGACAGCAATACAGATGTGACTATTGTTGCCGGGACAGTGGTAGTAAGTGCTGATGCATCTATCAGAAGTTTATCCTTATCACCTGGTGTAAACTTTATTGTGGCGCCGGGAGTTACGCTCACTGTGGCTCAGTAGAATAGAGTCTTTTAAAATTGCATCAATAAGGCGGATGGATGGGGTAACGCACAAAGGAGTAAAAAGTTTTAATTTTAAATGCCTGCCACAGCAGGTGCTTATTTCATGTTCCTGTTTTCAAAACTGAGAACTTTATCCAGCCTTCTTTGGTGCCTTTCTTCCTTATTAAAAACAGCGGATAAAAAGGCAGCTGCAATGTCAACAGCCAGTTCAATACCAATCACCCGCTGGCCCATGCACAGTACATTCACATTATCATGTTCCACGCTTTGGTGTGCAGAATAAGTATCGTGGCAAACGGCAGCCCTGATGCCCTTGAATTTATTGGCAGCTACAGACACACCTGCCCCGCTTCCACAAATTAATATGCCTCTACTGAATCCGCCCTGTATAACGGCATCGGCTACCCGTTCTGCATAATCAGGGTAGTCATCTGTTGGCTGTTCCGCAAAACTTCCAAGGTCTGTAATTTGATAACCCAGGTTTAGAAAATGCTCCAATAAGATCTGTTTATATTGAAACCCTCCATGATCTGATGCTATTGCTACTTTCATGTAATGCTGTTTGTATAAATATAACAAAAAGCTTCGCTGCAGACTGCAACATTTTTTTTCTTATCACTGGCGCAGGCCTCACAGTGGCACAGATCTCTCACCTCTGCCTTGTTCTTACATAGCTATAATGGAACAGCAGGTATAAATTTATTATATACCAGTAACGAATGGCAGCAACTGAAAAACCTTCGCCAAATGGTATTACTGGCTTAAAATGAGTTTTAGCAAAACAATAGTGTGCGTTTTTTATCTTTTTATATTCAACCACTCTTTTTATTGCCCGCAACAGCACTGCATCCCGTAAATAATAAGTAGTATGCAGTTACTATTTTGTAATCA
>ENA-UOWO01003185-UOWO01003185.1-activated-sludge-metagenome-genome-assembly--contig:-NODE-3185-length-19359-cov-12.913541_pt1 | contig 19359 bp, 12 predicted proteins | sample MGYA00238148_ERZ761564 | MGnify/ENA primary metagenome ERZ761564 (study PRJEB28885, sample SAMN05720194) | activated sludge metagenome | isolation source: Anaerobic digester | place: USA... | reverse complement strand
GGCTGCCGAACGTGAAGGGTCTCAAGGGGCCGCTCGGCTGCCTGACCCAGGCGCGCTACGGCATCACCTGGGGCCCGATCGGCGCGGCGATCGCCTGCTTCACCGAAGTACTCGAATATTCCAAGAACCGCATCCTGTTCAAGCAGCCGATCGCTGCGCGCCAGGCCGTGCAGCTCAAGCTTGCCGACATGGCCCGCCGCATCACGATGGCGCAATTGCTCTCGTTGCAGCTCGGTCGTCTCAAGGATGCCGGCACGATGCAGCCGACCCAGGTGTCGCTGGCGAAGTGGAACAACTGCCGCATGGCCATCGACATCGCGCGCGAGGCGCGTGACATCCTTGGTGGCGCCGGCATCACCACCGAGCATTGCCCGATCCGCCATGCGCTCAACCTCGAATCCGTGATCACCTACGAAGGCACCGAGACCGTGCACCAGCTCGTGGTCGGACGCGAGGTGACGGGCATCAACGCGTTCTGAACAGGCGGATTTCCGCTTGCCGTAACGCTACTGCACGGTGCGCGTGCGCAACCTTGCGACGCGCGCGCATTCACGGGGGCCACTGAAGCGGATACGCGCCTCCGGGCGCGATGCAAGTGCGCTAGTCCGGGCCGGAGCATCGGGCCTGAGGCGAATGGCACTGACTTAAGCCGCGAAATGCTCCCTCTCCCTTGCGTACCCAGAGGGCATAAAGGAGAGGGCTGGGGAGAGGGGAAATAGGCGCTTTTCTGCGCAGCTACGCTGCGTTCCCCTCATCCGGCGCTTCGCGCCACCTTCTCCCGCAAGGGGAGAAGGAAACGGATTTCCGCACTTTTTGGGCTTATGTCAGTGCCATTCGGGCCTGACGGCCCTTCCTGCGGCAGGCTCGTGAAGCGCGCGAATCCCGGCAGATCCTGAGCCGCGGGAATGCAGTACTCTGGATCGAACCGGAGAATCAAATGCGCCAGGCTGTCCTGACCTTCCTCGCTGCCTTGCTCGGTGTGCTGGTCGCACAATTCGCGTTCCACCTGTATGCGAGGCACGAGGCCGAGCTAGCCCGTGCAGCGGCCGATGCCGAGATGCAGGCCAGGGTGGAGCAGGGCAGGAAACTGGCCGAGTTGACCCTCGCGCAGCAGGCCGAGACCCAAGCGATACGCAACGACGTCGCGGCCGTGTCGGTGGCGAGAGTCGTGGTTTCCGAGGCCTACATGACGACCGGACGCATGCCCGGCAGCAATGCCGAGGCAGGGCTGACCGCGCCGGAGACCTATCATGGCCAGAGCCTGCGTTCATTGAAGGTGCTCGAAGGTGGACGCATCGCGCTCGAGTTCGACGCCAGCTCGGGTGTCGATGGTGGCGTCATCGAATGGCGACCCGATCTGAGCGGAATCGAATCGATGGGCCTGCAGTGGGAATGCACCACACGGGACTACGCGGAAATCGTGCGGTCGTTGCCGGGATGCCGCTACGTGGGCGGCAATCATGTCGACGCTGCTGCTTCGCCGCCGGGTTAGCGCATGGATACCGGAAATCTCCGCATCGAAACTTCCCGCCTGATCCTGCGTCCTGTCGCGCTCGAGGATTTCGATGCCTGGGCGGACTTCATGGCCGATGCGCAAACGATGCAGTTTCTTGGCGGTGCGCAGCCGCGCGCGGTGGCCTGGCGCGCGCTGATGACCATGGCCGGTGCCTGGCAACTGCACGGGTTCGCGATGTTCTCGGTGATCGAAAAGGACAGCGGGCGCTGGATCGGCCGTCTCGGGCCATGGATGCCGGACGGCTGGCCCGGGACCGAGGTCGGCTGGTCGATTGTCCGCGAGGCCTGGGGCAAGGGCTACGGCACCGAAGGCGCGACGGCGGCGATCGACTGGTCGTTCGACACGCTTGGATGGACCGAGGTGATTCACACGATCAGTGCCGAAAACCTCGCATCAAAGGCTCTTGCTGCGACGCTTGGGTCGCGATTCCTGCGTATGGGTCGCCTGCCGGCACCGGTCGACATCGACGTCGAGATCTGGGGGCAGACGCGCGAACAGTGGAAAGCCCGGCAAACCAAGGGAGTCAATCGATGATCACGATCCATGGCATGCAGGTTTCGGGCAACTGCTACAAGCTCAAGCTGCTGCTTGAACAGCTCGGTACGCCTTACCGGTGGATCGAGGTCGACCTCGCACAGGGTGGCACGCGCACTCCGGAGTTCCTGGCCCTGAATCCGAATGGCAAGGTGCCGATCCTCGTTCTCGAAGATGGACGGGTTCTGGCCGAGTCGAATGCGATCCTTTGCTATCTGGCCGAAGAGACGCGCTTCCTGCCCGAGGATCGCTGGCAGCGCGCCGAGGTCCTGCAGTGGCTGTTCTTCGAGCAGTACAGCCACGAACCCTACATCGCCGTAGCGCGGTTCATCCGGTTGTTCCTCGACCCGGGTCACGCGCGTCATGCCGAGCTGCCGCGCCTGCTCGAACGCGGCCACCAGGCGCTTGCCGTGATCGAACGGCATCTCGAGGGGAAGCGCTACCTGGTCGGCGATGCCTGGTCGATCGCCGACATCGCCCTGTACGCCTATACCCATGTCGCGCATGAAGGCGGTTTCGACCTCTCCGCCTATCCGGCGATCAATGCCTGGCTCGAACGGGCGCGTGGGCAAGCGGGCTATGTCGGCATCGGCACCTGATGATCGGCAGCGCGCCTGTCGCCGGATACAATAGCGGTTTACCCGACGCACGAATCCCTTCATGGCTGTTGTCCCTCCCGTCCAGCGCCCGGTCATCGCGGCCCGTCATCGCGGCCTCAACCGCGCCGAAATCTGCGACCAGAACTTCATCGAGTACGTGCGCGACTGGGGTGGTCCGGTCCGTGCCGCGCCGGCAGGGGACGAGGCCGTCCTGCCCGGCAGCGCGTGCACGGCGGCAGCCTTCCTCGACCTGTTCGAATCGCAACTGATCTCGCGCCACCTCGATCTGATGGCCCGCGTGCTGCGCGTGCGCAACAAGGTTTTCTACACGATCGGATCGAGCGGCCACGAAGGCAATGCGATGGTCGCGCGGCTGACCCGCCACACCGATCCGGCCTTCCTGCACTATCGCTCGGGCGCCTTCATGGCCGAGCGTTTCCGCAAGCTGCCGGGCATGGATCCGATCATGGATTCGGCCCTGTCGTTTGCCGCGAGCAAGGATGATCCTGCCTCGGGCGGTCGCCACAAGGTGTGGGGTTCGAAACCGCTGTGGGTCCTGCCGCAGACCTCGACGATCGCCTCGCACCTGCCGAAGGCGCTCGGCACGGCGCTCGCCATCGAGCAGGCCCCGCGCATCGGGCACACGTTGCCGATCCCGGCGGATTCGATTGCGATCTGCTCGTTCGGCGACGCCTCGTCGAACCACGCGACCGCGCAGACCGCGTTCAACGCGGCGGGCTGGACGTCCTACCAGAAGCTGCCGGCGCCGGTCCTGTTCGTCTGCGAGGACAATGGCATTGGCATCTCGGTGAAGACGCCGGGCGGATGGATCGAGCGCAATTTCAGCGAACGCCGCGATCTCGATTATTTCTATGCCGACGGGCTCGATCTCGCATCGGGTTATGCCGACGTCGAACGCGCCGTCGCGCATTGCCGGCAAACCCGGCGGCCGACCTTCCTGCACCTGCGCACGACCCGCATCATGGGCCACGCCGGTACCGATTTCGAGATCGAATGGCGCAGTGTCGAGGAACTGGTCAAGGTCGAGGCGGGCGATCCGCTGCTGCGGTCGGCCGCAATCGCGCTGGAATCCGGCCTGTTCGGCAAGGACGAATTGCTTGCCCGATACGAAGCGGTCCGCGCGCGCTGCTTTGCGGCAGCTGACGAGGCCGATCGGCGACCCAAGCTCGAAGCGCTGGCCGAGATCGTCGCGCCGCTGGCTCCGTATTCACCGGAAAAGGTCAAGGCGGAGGCCGAGCGCAACGACTATGCCGATAAGCGCCTGGGGATCTTCGGCGGCGAGCAGAAGCTGCCGGAAAACCTGCCGCCCCGACATCTGGCGATCCAGATCAACCAGGCCCTGCACGACCTGTTCTGCAAGTATCCGGAAACCCTCATTTTCGGCGAGGATGTCGCGCAGAAAGGTGGCGTGTACACGGTGACCAAGGGCCTGCACAAGGCATTCGGCAACAAGCGCGTGTTCAACACCCTGCTCGACGAGACCATCATCCTTGGTCTTGCCCAGGGCTACGCCAACATGGGCATGTTGCCGATCCCGGAAATCCAGTACCTCGCCTATTTCCACAACGCCTGCGACCAGATCCGCGGCGAAGCGGCATCGCTGCAATTCTTCTCGAACGACCAGTACCGCAATCCGATGGTCGTGCGCATCGCCGGACTCGGCTACCAGAAGGGCTTTGGCGGTCATTTCCACAACGACAATTCGATGACCGCCCTGCGCGACATCCCCGGACTGGTCGTCGGTTGCGCGAGTCGCGGTGACGATGCGGCGACCATGCTGCGCACGCTGGCTGCACTGGCAAGAGTGGATGGCCGCGTCAGCGTGTTTCTCGAGCCGATCGCGCTGTACATGACCAAGGACCTGCACGAGGCGGGTGACAGCGAGTGGTTGTTCCCGTACCCGGCACCGGACCAGGCGATGCCGCTCGGCGAGGGACGCGTCTATGCGGCCGACTCCCGCGATCTGGTCATCTTCAGCTATGGCAACGGCGTACCGATGAGCCTGCGCGCCGCCCGCGCGATCGAGGCACGGCATGGCTGGAAAGTGCGCGTGGTCGATCTTCGCTGGCTGGTCCCGCTCAACGAGACCTTCATTGCCGAACAGGCGCGCGATGCGCGGCGCATCCTTGTCGTCGACGAGGGGCGTCATTCGGCCGGTGTCGGCGAGGGCATCATCACGGCGATCGTCGAGGCCGGGCTCGGTTCTGTCCCGCTCCAGCGGGTCGTCGGAGCCGATACCTACACGCCGCTCGCCGGCGCCGCCCTGGCCGTGTTGCCGGGTGACGCCGATATCGTTGCCGCGGCCGGAAATCTGGAGCCGTCTCACTGAATGTCCTATCATCCGACGCAATGAGCGCAAGTTCCTCGCTGACAATCCTGTTTGCCGATGTGTCGGGCAGTACCAAACTGTTCGAGACACGCGGCAATATCGAGGCGCGTGGGATCATCGCCGCGGTGCTGGACGCCTTGCATGAAGTCGCGCGACGGCATGGAGGTCGCCTGGTCAAGACCATCGGTGATGAGATCATGTGCACTTTTCCCGGTGCGATACAGGGTCTGCTCGCCTCGACCGACATGCAGCGACGCATCAAGTCGGATCTTGCCTTCGTCCAGGACAACATCGGAATCCGCGTCGGCCTGCATCACGGCGAGGCGCTGGTCGAGGAAAGCGATATCTTCGGCGATGCGGTGAATGTCGCCGCGCGCATGGCGGCGCTGGCCAAGCGTGACCAGATCGTTGCCACGGCGAGTACGGCACTCAATATCACCAATGCGGCCGGGGTGCGCGTGCGTTCGGTCGGTACGGCCAGGGTTGCCGGCAAGCTTCTGCCGATCGAGATCGTCGATGTCATGTGGCAGGAGGACGTTTCGCACGTCACGACCGTGCAGCGCATCGTCCAGTTCAGCCAGAACCAGCGTGTCGTGCTGACCCTGCGTCACCTCGATCGCGAGTTCCAGATCGATGAGCTGTCCGATCCGTTCACACTGGGTCGCGAGGAAGGGCATAGCCTGACCATCGAGTCGGACTGGGTATCACGCGACCACGCGATGATCGAATGGAAGAAAGGGCACTTCATCCTTTCCGATCGTTCGACCAACGGCACCTGGGTCAAGATCGGCACCGAGGAATTGCTGGTCCATCGTGACGCCTTCCACCTGCGTCGCTCCGGAACGATCAGCCTCGGCCAGGCCCATGCTGCCGAGAACAGTCAATTGCTCCATTTCGAGTGCGGCAGCGTCTGAAGGCAGCTGTTCCCGCGCACGAGCCCGTTCACGGGCGGCAGCGCGGGGTTAACCCGGAGCGTCAAACCCGTTCTTGAAGATCGCGTCGTAGCCGGCGGGCGGCAAGTCCGTGCCCTGGAATATCCCGAGCGGCGTGTAGCCCGAATAGCCGGGGAACACGTAGTAGATGTTCGGATTCGCCATGCGCCGGATCAGCGCTTCCGAAACGATGCGCCGATAGTCCGTGGTCACCGCGACATCGGTACCTTGATAGAGCTGCGCGTTGGCAAGTCCCGGGAAGCTGCCATAGACTTGGCCGCCATTGACCGATGCGCCCAGCGCCATCATCACGTTGCCGTAGCCGTGGTCGGTGCCGCCGTCGGAGTTTTCCTGGACGCGACGACCGAATTCGCTGACCACGATCACGCTGGTCCGCGACATCAGGTTGCCCGCCGCGCTGTTCGCGAGATCCGTGTAGAACGCGCTCAATCCCTGCGAGAGGCTCTCGACCTGGTTGCCGAAATAGTCGTAGGAATTGGTCGGATTGCCCTGGCCGACGTGGGTGTCCCAGCCGCCGAGGTCGATCGTGGCGACGCGCAGGCCGAGGTTGCTCTTGATCAGCTGCGCGACATTGCGCAACTGGTCGCCGAAACCGCTGTTGTAGGCGAGGCTGTAGTTGGCGCCGCCGGTAGGCTGATAGCCGCCGGGGTTGCTGGTTGCGTTGTACGCGCCGAAGTTGATCGGGCGCAGCAGGTCGAGCGAAGCCAGTGTCTCGACCCCGGCACTCTCGAGCTGGGTCGCATTGCTGTTCCACAACGCATGCATGCGCGATACGGCGCCGACCAGACCATGGCTCGAATCGTCCTCGCTCCAGGACCAGTGGAATCCATCGATGCGAAAATCCGACGCGCTGTTCATCGTGATCGCATCGGACGAACCGAGCAGGCTGCTCGCAGTGATGTTGCCGAGGGAAGTGGCGGGTAGCGGCACGACGGCCGGCAGTCCGCCACTGGCGAGGTGGCGCGTCAACCAGCCGATATTCGTGCCGGTTCCTCCGCCAAAGCCGAATTCGAGATTTGCCTGGGCGTCGAAATGGCTGCGGATGACCGGGTTGGGCTGGCTCTGCCCGGCTCCGACGATGAAGGCGAGGCGATTCTGGTTGAACAGCGTGCGCAATCCGCTCGCACGCGGATGCAAGGCCCAGCTCGTGCCGTTCAGGGTGAGTGCGGCGCCGGTTCCTGACGTCGGGATCCGCGTATCGCTGCGTGCAGCCTCGTAATCCGCACGATACGGGCTGGCGGCGCCTGGCGGCAGCAGGCTGAGTCCGTCCATCGCACCACGCAGGAACACGACCACGAGGGTGTCATTGCTTGCGGACGTCGGCACGATGTCGGGCGGGGCGAAGTAGGCAAGGGCGCGACTGCTCGTGCCACCCGCGATGGCTGCGACGCCGCAGCCCTTGAGGAAATCGCGTCGATCGATAGCGGTCATCTCGGTGCTCCTCAGCGACGCAGGAATTCGGGGCTGCACAGGATCAGGCCAATCGCCGTGCGCAGCCGGGCGATCGTGTAGTGCTGCGAAAGGTTGTTCAGATTCCAGGTGCCGGTATGCGCGGGATGGCCATTGTCGGTGCCATCCGCAACCAGATCGAGCACGGCCGTCGCGGCCACGTTCTGGCGCAGGAAGTCGACCGCAACCGTGTAGACCGGCTCGGGTCGATAGCCGAGGATGCGGTCGCACCAGTAACCAATGAGGTTCGCCGCCGTGCGCTGGTTCGCCGCGAATGCACCGAGGGTCTGCGCCTGGACATCGATCAGGAACGGGTTGGCGTTGTTGTAGCTTTCGGTCTGGTGCATTTCGAGCAGCCGCGGCAGCATCTTCAGGGTCATGCCGAGGGTGCCCGTGCTCGACCATGCAATGGGGTCGTCCGGGTAGCCGTTCGGTGCCGGCCAGTAGAACAGCTTGTGGCCGGCGGATTGCAACCGGCCCATGAACTCCTCGGTCGGCGTATAGATGGCCGAGTAGTCGGGCTTCGGAGTGAAATCCGCGCCGGTGCCGCGCAGCGCGCTGATCGCGCTCAACGCCGGTCGCTTCATGCCGGCGCCCCAGCCCGTCTTGAACTCGCTTGACTGCAGGATGACCTGCAGGACCTGGGCAATCTGGTTGCTGGCCTGCCAGGCCTGGTTGAACACCGTTGTCGCACTGTCGATCAATGCGGTGGACGGATTCGCGCCGACGAAGCGGCGGCAGATCTTGGTGACGACGTGCCTCGCGGTACGCGGATGCCGCGCCAGCATGTCGAACAGCGTGGTGCCGTCGACCTGGCCCTGCGAGGCCGGGAAATAGCGGGCGAGGATCCGCTTGACGCCCTGGTCGTGCATGCTCGAGTCGTACGCGAACTGCCCGAGCGGAACGCCGTTGACCGCCGTGTACGGCCAGTTGGCGCCCGAGATCGTCCAGCCGGTCAGCGCCCGGGCGGCTTCATAGATGTCGTCGTCGACATACTTGAGGCGTTCCTCTTCGCCGTCCGGCGCGGTGTAGTGGCCGAGCAGGGTCATGTTGGCGAAGCTGTCGGGGTTCTGCACGATGCCGCCGTAGTTCTCGGCACCCATCGTGTGCAGTTCGAACAGCTCGCGCGCGTAGTTCTCGTTCGGATGCGAGGCGTCGCTCGAATACAGGTCGAGCATGTACATCATCGAGGCCGACTCGCCGACCGCCTGCAGCATCGTGCGGAAATTGCCGAACACGTGGGGGCGGATCGCGAGGCGATCGAAGGCGGGGAACATCGGACCGCCGTCGTAGTCCCAGCCGAACACGCTGAAATGGTCGTGCCAGAAATCGACCATGACCTCGAACAACTGGCGTGCGCTGTAGGTCTGCCGGATGACCGTCATGCTTTCGGTTTCGGCGATCGGCTTCATGCGCAGCGGATAGTCGTTGGTCACCGCATGGTGGTCACTCCAGAGCTGGTTCGGGCTTTTGTTCAGGGTGACAAAACCGGCGCTCGCCACGCGTGCGTCGCAGGCGCTGTCGTTGATGTTGGCCGGATTGAGCTGGGTGCTGACCCAGGCTGTCCAGCGCGCGTCGTCGCTGGCACCGAGCGCATTGAACGCGACATGCTCGGGAATCGAGTAGCCGAACGTGCAGCGCGTCAGCCAGCGCACCGGCGCGGGCGGAAAGCTCAGGGCGGCGGGACTTTGCGGCAGATCCTTGTCACGCAGGCCATCGCGGCCGGGTCGTCGCAACGCAAGGCCTGGATCGATCTCGTCGACACCTGCGCTGCTGAAGAGTGCACTCAACAGGCGTCGGCGCGAGGCGATGAAGGCGGCGCTGACAGGGGCTGCGGCCATGACTCTGACTCCGATAGAGGGCGTGATTTCACCGTAGGACAAACGGGCGCCCGCGGGCGTGCCCGGTGAGCGGGAGACATTACAGCAGCCGGCCAGGATCCCTGCTGTGACCGGAATCCCGGGATGCCGGCCTGGATCAGCTCGAGTCGAGGTGGATTGCGCCATGTGACGCGCCGTCGAGGACGCCACGGAGACGTCCATGCGGGTCGTTCCGGCCGCATGGGGCCGGAGCCGGGATGCCTGGGCTCGGCTCAGGCGGATCGCGCTGTGGTCGAGCGTTTGATGCGCAGCGGGGGTGCCGGAACGGCGACACCCCGCTGCCATGGTCCGCCGGTCAGTCGACCTCGAAGGATTGCAGCATCACCGGCGTCGACGTGGTCGCCGTGGCCGATTCGTTGCCCGGAGCCGGGTCGGCTGTTGCCGAGCTGACGATCGCAGTATCGACGATCATCGTGGGTGGTGCCGCTGCATCGACGGTCACGACGAGGTTGAACACCGCAGGGCCGCCCGTGAAGCTCGCCCTCGTGCAAGTGACCGTTCCGGTCGCGCCGACCGCCGGTGTCGTGCACGACCAGCCGCCCGGGGATGCCAGCGAGGTGAACGTCGTGTTGGCCGGGATCACATTGCTCATCGACACGCTTGCGGCAGCGCTCGGGCCGTTGTTGTCCAGCGTGATCGTGTAGGTGATCGGCTGCCCGTTGATGACGTTGGCCGGCGATCCCGAATTGCTGATCACGAGATCGGCCGAGGCCGCCACGGCCGTCGTCGCGGTGGCGGAGTTGTTGCCCGGCGTGCCGTCGCCGTTGCTCGATGCGATCGTCGCCGTATTGCTCAATACGCTGCCTGCTGCCACGGCTGGATCCACCGCGACGGTCAGCGTCGACACGTTGCTGCCGACCGCGAAGCTCGGGTTGCTGCAAGTCACGGTCCCGCCTGCGCCGACCGCGGGTGTCGTGCAGGACCAGCCCGCTGTTGGTGGCAGCGAGACAAAGCTCGTACCGGCAGGCAGCGTATCGGTCCACGAAGCGGTCGCGGCGTTGTCCGGGCCGTTGTTGGTCGCGGTGATCGTGTAGACCAGGTTGTTGCCGGCGGTCACCGGATCTGGTGCATCGGTCTTCGTGATGGCGAGATCGGAAATCGGGAACAGGCCGACCAGCACCGGATCATGATCGGATGCGCGATACGGCGAGGCAGGCTGGAACACGACGCGCGGCGGCACCAGCGCCGAACCATCGGGCTTCTCCTCGAATGTCGATTCGCCGACGTCCTTGGTTTCGTCGCTGTAGTCGAGCAGTGATGCTTCGTCGGCATTGATGTGCCACGCGCTCGCGCCCGTGACCTGGCCGGCGAGCGACGTCGAGGCGAACGCGTAATCGAGGTGGCCGAGTTCGCCGCCGAATACATAGGAATACGCGCTGCTGCCACCGAAGACGGCTTCGAGATCACTGTATCCGCCCGCCATGATCGTGGTGATCGGCGTCTCCATCGCGTAGGCGTTGAAGTCGCCGAGCAGGAGCACGTCGGGATCACCGGCCGCAGGCAATACCGTGCCGTTGATCCAGGTCAGCAGGCGGCTGGCTTGCGCGGTACGCTGCGCGGCGAAACAGCTCTGGCCGTCGCCGCTGTCGACGTCGGCGCCGGTGGCGCCACCGCAGCCCTTCGACTTGAGGTGGTTGGCGATGACGGTGAAGCGCTGGCCGAAGGCGGGATTGGCGGCATCGACCACATCGAAGACCTGGGCGGTTGGCGGTCGGCTATGGATCGCGTTGAGATCGACCAGCGGCGAGCCGACCGGCGAGACGACCCCGGTGCGATAGATCAACTGGACCCTGATCGCATCGGTGCCGAGGGTTCCGCCGGTATTGGCGAACGCATACGGATGCGCGCCGCCGCAGCGCGTGTTGATCGCTCCAAGCAGGTCGGTGATGCTTGCGCTCGGCGTCGTGTTCTCGAGTTCCATGAGTCCCATGGCATCGGGATTCATCGTGCATACGACGATGGACAGGCGCTCGCGCTGGCGATTGAGCTCGGTCACGCTGTCGGCGCCACGGCAGTCGAGCGTTCCGGAAGGTCCGCAGGGCCCGCTGTTGTTGCTGGCAGTCGTGTCAATGGTCGTGAAGTAGTTCAACAGGTTGGCGCCCGCGACACGTATCGCGCCTCCCACTGCTGGCGGGGAGGCGGGACGTGGATTCGCCACCGTGAATGTCGCCGGGTTCGCCTGGGTGGGACGAATCCGCCAACTGGCCACTGATCCGCCCGGATTGGAGTAGTCGAGAACGCCGGTCAGGCCATTCACGACGTCCCCGCCGCGGAAGAAATCCGTTCCCTGGAAAGGCACCGAGAAGCCGCCGTTGGCGCGCGGGTGGAAGATGCTCTGGAAGCCATCGGCCGACGTCAGATAGGATTCCTGCACATTGTTCTCGTCATCGAGCAACACGCGGCGGCGCGCGACGTTGTCGAGATGCGCCGTGTTTCCGGCCACACTGGGTGCCGTCGTCTCGGTGAAGGTGGTCGGGCGGCCTCCTTCGGAAAGGACGACCTGGCCGTAGCGACCCAACTCGAAGTAATCGGCGACAGACAGCGTATCGACAAACGTGACCCGCATGCCTTCGCGTGATTCGTAGTAGGTGTCGAGGTCACCGACGACGGGCAGGTCGATCGGCGCCGGCGTCACTTCGGCAAGGTGGTTGCCTGCATCGGTCACGACGACCGATCCGGCCGTGCTGGCGGTGATTTCGGTGAGGCCGGCGAACTCGGAGACGGTTCCGCTCGCGCGGACGCGCTGGCCCTCGGCGACAGCCGTCGGGCAAGTGTTGCAGAAGACGAACAGGCCCTCCGACGTGGCCGGGTCGGCATCGGCGTCGGCGTCCTCTTCCTGGAGGAAGAAACCGCTCAATCGATTGGCGCCCTGGTAAGCACCGACGACGACGCCCTCGACGCTCACGCTGCTGCCCGGGATCGGCGTCGATGCGCCATTGCCCTGCACGTCGTGGATGAAGTTGAGGTCGTCGTTGACGATCGTGCCGAGGCCCTGGCCGTCGGTCGTGATCGCGTTGGTGACATTGCTGATGTTGACGAAGAAGGTCTCGCCCGGCTCCGGCGTCGCATCACCGTTCACGAGCACGCTGAATGAATAGGTACTGCTGCCTGCGGGAATGGTTTGCCCGGTCAGCGAGTTCGCCGTGTAGTCGCCCGGTGCGACAGCCGTGCCGTTGGCCGTGGCAATGTCGAAAGTCACGCCGCCAGCGGGAGCTGGGGCGGAAAGGCTGACCGTGAACGTGAAGTTCGTCGTTCCGGCGTTGCCTTCGTTGAGGCTGACGTCGTTGATCGTGAGATTCGGGGCGGCATCGTCATTGACGATCGTGCCTTGTCCCTGGCCGTCGCTGACCAGGGCGCCGGTGACATTGGTGGCGTTGACGAAGAAGGTTTCGTTGGTCTCCGGCGTGGTGTCGCCATTGACGAGTACGCTGAACGAATAGGTACTGCTGCCAGCGGGGATCGTTTGTCCGGTCAGGGATTTCGGCGTGTAGTCGCCGGGCCCGATGGCTGTGCCGTCTGCGGTGGCGATATCGAATGTGACTCCACCCGCCCCGGCAGGCGCGGAAAGACTCACTGTGAACGAAAACGTCGTCGTTCCGGCATTGCCTTCACTGAGTGACACATCGTTGACGGTCATGGCCGGCAAGGCGGCCGATCCGTTCGGCGTCAGCGAGAAGTCATCGACGGCGAGACCGTCGTCCACCCCGCTCACATCGATATCGGTCCAGCGCAACCAGAAGGTCGCCCCGTTGGCGATCGCGAGCGAGCCGATATTGGTCGACAGTGCGGTGCGATCGGCTGCCGCGTTGCCATTCTTGGCACCCACGGTAATGGTATCGGGCGTGACGAAATTCAGCGCGGCAACGCCGGTCCACGTTCCCGTGACGAGATCGGTTGCATTCGTGCTGTACTCGAAGTTGAGCTGGTCGGTGCGGCCCGCAACACCCAGGCGCCACTCCTCGCCGGTATACGCGACATCCAGGCTCGATATCGTCGCACCGGTATTGTTCGTCAGGCAGGCGCCGAATATCGGGATCAGCGTGCCGCTGCGCAGGCCGCCGAGTGCGCGATCGGTGCTGGCCGCGGCGCCGTAGCTGTAACTGTCGCCCGTGTTCGAACCGCCCGTATCGACGGCGTACTGCTCGTTGTCACGTGCGCCGCCGCCGCTTTCGGTCAGGAACCAGCCCGGGATGGTCAGATTGTTCGTGGTCGAACCCGCCGTGTTCGACAAGGTGTCGAAGTTCTGTGTCGAGGCAGCGCCAAGCGTCGTCAGGCTGATGCACTGGGCATGGGTCAGCGAGGAAACGCAGCAAAACAGGATGAACACGGCGAGGCCGCGCGTGCAACGCGACAGTAACGAAGACGACATGGAAAATCCCCTGGAACACGGATGGAATGATTCGGTTGCAACTATACCGCGGCCCACAAGCATCGGATCGCCGGTCCGATCGAATGGCCGGCCTCGACACGCGGATCCGCGACTGGTCATTCTGCCGTCACCACGTTTCAATTCAAAGTATGCGTGGCTCTGCCTCGAGAAGGACGCCGAAGCGTGAGCTGACTTCGGCCCGGATCCGTTCGGCGAGCGACCAGATCTCCATTCCGGTCGCCTGGCCGAGGTTCACGAGGACGAGCGCGTGCTGTTCTGAAACTGCTGCATCACCTTGCCGCAAACCCTTGAATCCACAGGACTCGATGAGCCATGCCGCGGACAATTTCACGAGCGGGCCAGTGCCATCCCAGGCCGGCATCAGCGGATGTGACTGGCGCAATGAATCGGCCAGGCCACGCTCGACCAGCGGATTCTTGAAGAAGCTGCCGGCATTGCCGACCAGCGCCGGATTCGGCAGTTTGCGCGTGCGGATGCGGGCAATCGCTTCGGCAACAGCGGGCGCGTTTGGTGCCGCGACGCCCAGCGCGGCCAGTTCTTCCCTGACTCCGACGTAGTCGATCTGCAGGTCAAGCCGGCGGGGCAGGGCGAAATCGACCGCCGTGACGATGTAGCGATCGGGTGCGTGCTTGAACACCGAATCGCGATAGGCGAATGCACATTGCGCACGATCCAGGCGCACGAGTTGTCCGGACTGTCGGTCCCAGGCTTCCACCTCGCTGATGAACCCGCCGACCTCGACGCCATAGGCGCCGATGTTCTGTATCGGCGCAGCGCCGACCGTGCCTGGAATCAGCACGAGGTTTTCGAGTCCGCAGTAACCGCGCGCCAGTGACCAGCGCACGAAGTCGTTCCAGTTCTCGCCGGCCTCGACGCGTATCCGCGTGCATTCGCCATCGTCCCCGAGCTCGCGTATGCCGAGTGCCGCGATCGACAGCACGACGCCGGGCCAATCGCGGGTGAACAGGATATTGCTGCCTTCGCCGAGCACCAGCACCGGTTGCGATTTCAGCATCGCATAGCCGAACAATTCGCCAAGTGCATCCGCGCGGCGTACGTCGATCAGCAGGCTCGCGCGTGCCGGCACGCGAAACGTGTTGCGACCTTCGAGCGAGGCATTCTCGACGATCGTGTAGCCGACGCCTTCGGCGATCGCCGCACCGACCTGATAGCGCTTTTCGCTCACGCTGTTTTTCGCGCGGGCAGGTTGCGGATCGCTTCCACCGATTCGCCGATCAGGGACGGGCCACGATAGACCATGCCGGTATAGAACTGCACGAGGCTTGCGCCTGCGTCGACCTTGGCGGCGGCATCGGTGCCGCTGAAGATGCCGCCGACGCCGATCAGCGGCAGCTTGCCGTCGAGACGTTCGGCCATGCCGCGCAGTACCGCGGTGGACTTCGCGAACACCGGTCTTCCGGAAAGGCCGCCGGTTTCGTTCGCGTGGCGATGCCCGGCGACGCCACTACGGTCCGTCGTCGTGTTCGTGCAGATCAGGCCGTCGATCGCGCTGGCAAGCAGTACCTCGGCCATCGAATCGAGTTCGGCTTCACCGAGGTCGGGCGCGATCTTGAGCAGGATGGGTTTGCGTGCGCGTTCGGAGGCAGCGTGCCGTTCGCCGGCTTCGCAGATCCCGCCGATAAAACGGCGCAAGGTCTCTTCCTCCTGCAGGTCGCGCAGACCCTGCGTGTTCGGCGAGGAAATGTTGACCGTGACATAGCTCGCCCGCGCATAGACGCGCTCCAGGCAATAGCGATAGTCGTCGATCGCGCTTTCGTTCGGGGTGTCCTTGTTCTTGCCGATGTTGATGCCGAGCACGCCATCGAAGCGTGCGCGCTCGACGTTCGCCATCAACGCATCGACCCCGCCATTGTTGAAGCCGAGACGGTTGATCACGGCGTCGTGTTCGGCAAGGCGGAACATGCGCGGCTTGGGGTTGCCGGCCTGCGCACGCGGAGTCGTCGTGCCGACCTCGATGAAGCCGAAGCCCAGCGAAGCCAGCGCATCGACGTGGGCGGCATTCTTGTCGAGTCCGGCGGCAAGGCCGACCGGGTTCGGAAAGCGGATGCCCAGCACCGTCGTTGGCAGCGGCTGCGGCTTGCTCGCCAGCAAGGGATTGAATCCGGTCCGGTAGGCCGTCTCGATTGCCTTCAGCGAGAGATCGTGGGCGCGCTCGGCATCAAGGCAGAACAGCAGCGAGCGGGCAAGCGCGTACATCGTTCAGTGCCAGCCGCCGACGCCGTAGATGATCAGGCCGATCAACAACACGAAGAGCAGGCAGATCGCGAGATGCACGTAGCCGAGTACCAATCCGGCAATCGCCATGCCGTCACCGTCGATCGTGCCAGGAGGCATGCGCCGGATTTCGCCGCGAGCGATATGGCCGCAGATCACCGCGACCACGGCCCCGACAAACGGCAGCATGACCCAGCAGATGAGTCCGAAAATCAGGCTGGCAATCGCGGTACCGCTGGTGCGTATCGGTGCGTTCATGGCGTCCTCCGGTCGCATAGTCTAGCCGGTGGCGGGGCGTGCCGGCGTCGCGTCCAGCCGTGGCGTGCGATCCGCCGCCCAATGACGACGTGACGCGCATCGGCCCGGACAAGGAACCGGCCGCAAGAGCGGCCGGTATTTCCCGCCGGGTCACTCGCCTGCGCGATCAGAACTCGAACTTGATGCCCTGGGCCAGCGGCAGCGCATCGGAGTAGTTGATCGTGTTGGTCTGGCGACGCATGTAGACCTTCCACGCATCCGATCCCGATTCGCGACCACCGCCGGTTTCCTTTTCGCCACCGAACGCGCCGCCGATCTCCGCACCCGAGGTGCCGATGTTGACGTTGGCGATGCCGCAATCGGAGCCGACCGACGACAGGAAGCGCTCGGCGTGCTTGACGTTCTGCGTGAAGATCGCCGACGACAGGCCTTGCGGCACGTCGTTGTGCTGGGCGATGGCATCGTCGAGCGTCTTGAACTTCATTACGTAAAGGATCGGCGCAAAGGTCTCGGTCTGCACGACTTCGTCGCTGTTGCTGAGTCCGGTGACGACAGTGGGTAGAACGTAGTTGCCCTTGCCTTCCTTCGCCACGCCTCCGGTGACGACCGTGCCGCCGGCGGCCTTCGCCTTGTCGACCGCGCCGAGGAACTGCTTGACCGCTTCGGGACTGTTGAGCGGACCCATCAGCGTCTTCGCATCGGTCGGATCGCCGATCTTGCCTTCAACCTGCTTGTACGCCTTGACCACCGACGCGACCACTTCGTCATGGATCGACTCGTGCACGAACAGGCGACGCGTCGTCGTGCAACGCTGACCGGCCGTGCCGACCGCACCGAACACGATCGCCGGCAGAGCCAGTTTCAGGTCGGCCGTGTCATCGACGATCATCGCGTTGTTGCCGCCGAGTTCGAGCAGGCTGCGGCCCATGCGCATCGAAACGCGCTCACCGACGCTGCGCCCGACCTTGGTCGAGCCGGTGAAGCTGATCAGCGGGATGCGGCGGTCGTCGACGAAGGCCTTGGCCAGTTCGGTACCGGCATCGTTGAACAGGAAGAACAGATCCGGGAAGCCGCCTGCCTTCAACGCCTCGTTGCAGATCCTCATCGTCGCGATCGCGGTGAGCGGCGTCTTCGGCGACGGTTTCCAGATGCAGATGTCGCCGCAGATGGTCGCGAGGAAACTGTTCCACGCCCACACCGCGACCGGGAAATTGAATGCGCTGATGATGCCGACCAGGCCGAGCGGATGCCACTGGTCGTACATGCGGTGGCCAGGACGCTCGGAGTGCATCGTGTAGCCGTACAGCATGCGCGACTGGCCCACCGCGAAATCGGCGATGTCGATCATCTCCTGCACTTCGCCATCGCCCTCGGGCTTGATCTTGCCCATCTCGAGCGAGACCAGCGAACCGAGTGCATCCTTGTGCTTGCGCAGAGCTTCGCCGCACAGGCGCACGGCTTCGCCACGCAGCGGAGCCGGTGTCGTGCGCCAGACCTTGAATGCCTCTTCGGCACGCTGGAGGATGATGTCGTAGTCCGCCTTGTTCGACGCATGCACTTCGGCAATCAGCTCGTTGGTCGCCGGATTGATCGACTGGACCACGCCCGCGTCGCGGGTTTTCGACCACTCGCCCTGGCCGAGATAGCCGCCGGAATTGGACTTGGACAGGCCAAGCGCGTTGAGAATGTCGATGGACATGGAGACTCCAGAAGTGTTGTTCAGTGGCGATACGCCATGCGCTCGCGCGTGGATGGGGTTGAATCGCGCATCGTCAGGCAGTCAGGCCGTGATCGCCAATCCGGGCGCCACGCCAGCACTGCGCATTGCGGAGGGGTTTCCGACACGGCCGCCGGGTCGGGCGACCTCGATGCGGGGGCGCAGTTTATCGGAAAGTGCTTCCAGCCGAAACCAATCCGGTCGATAGGGGTGGGGGCGACTCCATGCCTCGCCGTGGCCCGTTTGCGCCGTTGGCGTGGTCGGCCTGGTCGTCAGTCCTGATGGCAAGGCGCTTTTCCGTATCATTGCCCGATGGCCCGCAAGAAGATCCCTGAAGCACCGACGTTGTTCACCGAACCCGAGGGCCTCAAGCCGCTCGCCGAGCGCATGCGGCCGCGTACGCTTGACGAGATCGTCGGACAGTCACGCCTGCTTGAACCCGGCAAGCCGCTGCGCCGGGCGATCGAGAGCGGCAAGCTGCACTCGATGATCCTGTGGGGGCCACCCGGTTGTGGCAAGACCACCCTGGCCCTCCTGCTCGCGCGCTATGCCGATGCGGATTTCAAGGCGATCTCGGCCGTACTTTCGGGGCTGGCCGATGTGCGCGCGGCGCTGGCAGAAGCGGAGCTCAACTTCGGCCAGGGCCGACGCACGGTCCTGTTTGTCGATGAGGTCCATCGCTTCAACAAGACCCAGCAGGATGCATTCCTGCCGCATATCGAACGCGGCATCATCATCCTGGTTGGAGCGACCACCGAGAATCCTTCGTTCGAACTGAACTCGGCGCTGCTCTCGCGCTGCCGCGTGCACGTATTGGAGGCGCTGACGATCGAACAGATCGTCGCCGCGCTGCAGCGCGCGCTCGCCGACAGCGAACGCGGGCTCGGCGCGCAGCCGCTGGCAGTCGAGGAAGAATCCCTGCGCTTGATCGCGCAGGCGGCGGATGGAGACGTGCGGCGCGCGCTGACCCTGCTTGAAATTGCCGCCGAGCTTGCTGATGACGGTCGCATCGACGAAGCCACGTTGACCCAGGTACTGGCTGATCGGACGCGCCGTTTCGACAAGGGTGGCGAGCAGTTCTACGACCAGATCTCGGCCCTGCACAAATCGGTGCGCTCGTCCGACCCGGATGCGGCGTTGTATTGGCTGACGCGCATGCTCGATGGCGGCGTCGATCCGGCGTATCTCGCGCGACGCCTGACGCGCATGGCGATCGAGGACATCGGCCTGGCCGATCCACGCGCACTCACCCTGGCCCTCGAAGCCTGGAATACCTGGGACCGGCTCGGCTCTCCGGAAGGCGAACTGGCCTTCGCCGAACTGGTGATCTATCTCGCGATCGCGGCCAAGAGCAACGCGGCCTATGCGGCATTCAACGCCGCGCGAGCCGAAGTGCGCGCAAACGGCACGCTCGAGGTGCCGATGCATCTGCGCAATGCGCCGACCCGACTGATGAAAGGCCTCGGTTATGGCAAGGG
>ENA-UOWO01003180-UOWO01003180.1-activated-sludge-metagenome-genome-assembly--contig:-NODE-3180-length-19368-cov-9.141200_pt1 | contig 19368 bp, 14 predicted proteins | sample MGYA00238148_ERZ761564 | MGnify/ENA primary metagenome ERZ761564 (study PRJEB28885, sample SAMN05720194) | activated sludge metagenome | isolation source: Anaerobic digester | place: USA... | reverse complement strand
TCGCTACCTTAGGACCGTTATAGTTACGGCCGCCGTTCACTGGGGCTTCAATTCAGAGCTTGCACTCCCCCTTTTAACCTTCCAGCACTGGGCAGGCATCACCCCATATACATCGCCTTGCGGCTTGGCATAGAGCTGTGTTTTTGGTAAACAGTTACCTGGGCCTCTTCACTGCGACTCTCTTTCGAGAGCACTTCTTCTTGCGAACTTACGAAGTAATTTTGCAGAGTTCCTTAACAACAGTTATCTCGCTCACCTTAGATTACTCATCTTGACCACGTGTGTCCGTTCTCGGTACGGGCCACATATACTTAAGTTAGCAGCTTTTCTTGAAAGCGGGTATCATCAACTTCCCTACTAGGCCGAAGCCATTCAGTCCCCATCACGCTTTCCCCTTATAGTGCACGGATTTGCCTATGCACAAGGTACTTCGCTTGGTCCGGAATCCAATTACCGGTATGATTAACCCTCTCTGTCACTACATCACATATATGCGGGTTCAGGAATATCAACCTGATATCCATCGACTACACCTTTCGGTCTCGCCTTAGGTCCCGACTAACCCTGGGAGGACGAACCTTCCCCAGGAAACCTTAGTCAATTGGTGGATGGGATTCTCACCCATCATCGTTACTTACACCGGCATACTCACTTCCATGCGGTCCACAGCTCCTCACGATGCTGCTTCACCCCCCATGGAACGCTCCCCTACCACTTTAGATAAATCTAAAATCCGTAATTTCGGTATTATGCTTAGCCCCGGTAAATCTTCCGCGCGGAGGCACTCGACTAGTGAGCTGTTACGCACTCTTTAAATGATAGCTGCTTCTGAGCTAACATCCTAGTTGTTTATGCATCTCTACATCGTTTCACACTTAGCATAAATTTAGGGACCTTAATTGACGGTCTGGGCTGTTTCCCTTTTGAGCATGGAGCTTATCCCCCACACTCTGACTGCAAGGATGACATTGATGGCATTCGGAGTTTGATTGGAATCAGTACGACTTGTGTCGCCATCAGCCATTCAGTGCTCTACCTCCATCAACTACTACCTTACGCTAGCCCTAAAGCTATTTCGGGGAGAACCAGCTATCCCCCAACTCGATTGGAATTTCTCCCCTATCCACAAGTCATCCGCGGGCGTTTCAACGAACGTCGGTTCGGTCCTCCAGTGGGTTTTACCCCACCTTCAACCTGCTCATGGATAGATCGTCGGGCTTCGGGTCTATGACTACATACTAATCGCCCTATTCAGGCTCGCTTTCACTACGGCTCCGTCTCTACGACTTAACCTTGCATGCAATCATAACTCGCCGGTTCATTCTTCAATAGGCACGTCATCACCCTTTAACGGGCTCTGACTTTTTGTAGGCATACAGTTTCAGAATCTTTTCACTCCCCTCCCGGGGTTCTTTTCGCCTTTCCCTCACGGTACTGGTTCACTATCGGTCACTAGTTAGTATTTAGCCTTTCGGAGTGGTCTCCGTAACTTCCGACAGAATTTCTCGTGTTCCGCCGTACTCTGGAACTCACTAGAGTTGAAAAGGATTTCGCTTACGGGGCTATCACCCTGTATCGCTGGCCTTCCCAGGCCATTCAGCTATCGTTTTCATATCTCATGTTGTGGTCCGTAACCCCAACCCTAAGGTTGGTTTGGGCTGTTCCGCTTTCGCTCGCCGCTACTTACGGAATCGATTTTCTTTCTTTTCCTCTAGGTACTAAGATGTTTCAATTCCCTAGGTCTTTCTTCTCTATCAGTCATTGTTTTCTGATAGGATGACGAGACATTACTCTCGCCGGGTTCCCCCATTCGGATATCAACGGGTCAAAGCTCATATCCAGCTCGCCGTCGCTTTTCGCAGGTAATCGCGTCCTTCATCGTCTTCTAGTGCCAAGGCATCCGCTGTACGCCCTTTTTACTTAATTTCGTAAAATTAGGTTTCGTATAATTGTTTGTTTTTTTCAATTTCTTGAATGTTTTGGTTTTTTAAATCTTTCGATCTAATGTTTTTGTTTTTGTTTTTGTTCGCTATCTCAATGATGAAATCATTTCAATTGCGACATTAACAGAAAGAACATGTATTTTAATATTCAGTTTTCAAAGAACAGTTTTTGAGAGTTACTGATCTCTCAAAGCTAAACAGATTTTCATCCACAATCAATTTCCAATAATCTAGAAATTTTAGGTTGTTGTACATATATCAACTAGCCTATTAGGCAGTTGACACTTTCTCCATAGAAAGGAGGTGATCCATCCCCACGTTCCCGTAGGGATACCTTGTTACGACTTAACCCCAATCACTAGTCCTACCTTAGGCGTCTCCCTCCTTACGGTTAGGATAACGACTTCGAGTATTACCAGCTCTCATGGTTTGACGGGCGGTGTGTACAAGGCCCGGGAACGTATTCACCGCAGCATGGCTGATCTGCGATTACTAGCAATTCCAGCTTCACGGAGTCGAGTTGCAGACTCCGATCCGAACTGAGACCGGCTTTATGAGATTTGCTTGACCTCGCGGTTTTGCATCTCTTTGTACCGGCCATTGTAGCACGTGTGACGCCCAAGATATAAAGGGCATGATGATTTGACGTCATCCCCACCTTCCTCCGACTTACATCGGCAGTATCCCTAGAGTTCCCAACTTAATGATGGCAACTAAGGACAAGGGTTGCGCTCGTTGCGGGACTTAACCCAACATCTCACGACACGAGCTGACGACAACCATGCACCACCTGTGTAGACCTGATATGACCCTATTTCTAGGGCTTTAGTTCCCATGTCAAATCTTGGTAAGGTTCTTCGCGTTGCGTCGAATTAATCCACATGCTCCACTGCTTGTGCGGGCCCCCGTCAATTCCTTTAAGTTTCAGTCTTGCGACCGTACTCCCCAGGCGGAGAACTTAATGCGTTAGCTTCAACACTGCCTCGCGGCAATATTTAGTTCTCATAGTTTACAGCGTGGACTACTAGGGTATCTAATCCTATTTGCTACCCACGCTTTCGTGACTGAGCGTCAGTTTCGAGCTTGTGAAGCGCCTTCGCCACTGGTGTTCTTCCATATATCTACGCATTTCACCGCTACACATGGAGTTCCCTTCACATCTCTCGTACTCTAGCTGATCAGTTTTCAAGGCTTTATGGGGTTGAGCCCCACGCTTTAACCTCAAACTTAATCTGCCGCCTGCTCACTCTTTACGCCCAATAATTCCGGATAACGCTTGCCACCTACGTATTACCGCGGCTGCTGGCACGTAGTTAGCCGTGGCTTTCTGATAAAGTACCGTCAGACTCTGCTCATTTCCTAGCAAAGCTGTTCGTCCCTTATAACAGAGCTTTACAACCCATAGGGCCGTCATCACTCACGCGGCGTTGCTCGGTCAGGGTTCCCCCCATTGCCGAAAACTCCTTACTGCTGCCTCCCGTAGGAGTTTGGACCGTGTCTCAGTTCCAATGTGGCCGTTCAACCTCTCAGTTCGGCTACGCATCCTCGCCTTGGTGGGCTGTTATCTCACCAACTAGCTAATGCGCCGCAGGTCCATCTTTTAGTGAAGCTTTAGAGCTCCTTTCAAACATCCGAGATGCCTCGGTTGTTATTATCCGGTATTAGCCAAAGTTTCCTTCGGGTATCCCAAGCTAAAAGGCAGGTTACCTACGTGTTACTCACCCGTTCGCCACTAGGGTATTGCTACCCTCGTTCGACTTGCATGTATTAGGCACGCCGCCAGCGTTCATCCTGAGCCAGGATCAAACTCTCAAAGTTTGTATTCTAGTTCAATATTTATTATCTGGTTTGTTTTTTTAATTTAAAAAATTTAAATTGACGTTTTTGTGTTTGTACATCTGTTTAGTTTTCAAAGATCAGTTTGCGTGCATCACTATGCTATTACATAGTAATATTTTTTAGGTCTCCCCAATTCACGCTTTGATATAATAACTCGGCGATAAAACTTAGTCAACCACTTTGTGCACTTTTTTTCAAAAATAATTTTATTGCTGAAAAATGGTTAGTTCACGCGCGCGTAACACGCGCTACAATTAAAATAATTGTTAATACGCGCACGCGCGCATAAAAATTTAAAAGGCCAGTTGCCTGACCTTTACTCTATATTAATAATTGGTCTATCTTCGTGATGAGCCAAAGATTCTTACAAGAATGAAGATTAATCTCATCAGGATATACATGAAATCAACATATAAAGAGAAAGCACAGTATAAAGCGAGATTGCTGCTTTCCCCACCACGATTGGCAATTTGTTGGATACGCCATACATCATACATAGTAATTAAAAGCATGGCGATGAAGATGGCCCCATCAATAAGGACGTACATCCAATCAAAGGCACCCGGGGCAACAAAATATAAAATTAAGAAGAAGATTGAAAGCATAAAAGCTCCCATCAATAGCCCATAGCCGAGAGTACCCAGCCAATTAAGATTTCTTTTTACCACTTTTCCAATGAAATACATGATTCCAAAAGTCATCGCCGTGATGGCAAAAGCCGTTCCCACAATATAGAAAGGTACAAACAAAACAAATTCCGAAAAAACCACTCCCATTAAAACAGAGTAGATAATCGCCGGAATAATAATGCTATGTTTTCCGCGAAGAGAAACAATGCTAATTACAATGCTTGTAATGAGTAAGCCAACAAAAGAGCCAATCAAAACATAGAGATAGGTCATATATGCCGTTTCCGATTGATTGGAAGCAAACCAGGCTTGAAAGCCAAAGGCTGCCGCAAAAGCGACGATAGCAGAAATAAAAATGCCAACCGCCATATACCCATATACTCTCGATAAAAAGGAAGATGAGCGAACATCAACTTGGGAATTGGAAGTAAAACTTCCGGGTTTATTGTAGAATCCTTCGTTCATAAAATTCTCCTTAGATAATATTGTTTAAAAGAGCCTCATAAGAGTCAATTTTCAAGGATGCACCTCCCACGAGAGCTCCGTCAATATTCGGGCAAGATAAATAGGTTCTGATGTTTTCAGGTTTAACCGATCCACCGTAGAGAATCCTAATCTTTTCGGAAACATTACCAAATAACTCCGCTAAGATTTCGCGAATGAAGTGGCAGACATTTTCAGCGATTTCAATGGAAGCATTTTTGCCAGTGCCAATGGACCAAATTGGTTCATAGGCGATAACAAGATCTTTCACTTGTTCAGCACTAAAACCTTTTAAGCCAACGCGAAGAGCTTCCGCGACCACTGTTTTGGTTTGGCCATTTTCGAATTCCGCCAGTGTTTCACCAACACAGTAAACAGGAATCATATGGTGTTCAAGCAAAGCGGCAATCTTTTGATTGCATTTCTCGCTTGTCTCGTGATCATAGGTTCTTCTTTCGGAGTGACCAATAATGACCCACGAAATACCATATTCCACAAGCATAGGAATGGATATTTCTCCAGTAAAGGCTCCAGAGGGAGCAAAATGAACGTTTTGCGCAGCAACAATCATCTCTTTAGCAGCGTGTTCTTTGACACTCGCTAAAGATAGAAAAGTTGGACCGACGCCTAAATCGATGTTATTTAAGACAGCTTTCTGGACGAGTGGACGACTTGCAATGGCAAATTCTTTTGCTTCGCTAGCAAGTTTATTCATCTTCCAATTGCCGAGTAATAATTTTCTTCTCATAAGGCTTAGCCGAGAATATCAATTCCTGGGAGATGACCATCGTTTTCGATCATCTCTAAAGAGGCACCGCCTCCGGTTGAGACGTGAGAGAAATCTTTGTCATATCCGAATTGTTTTATTGCAGCAGCGGAATCTCCTCCACCACAGACGGTGAAAGCTTTTCCATCGAGAGCTTTGACAGCTTTGCAAATGGCAATGGTTCCTTTTTGGAATTCTGGTTGCTCAAAAACTCCCATTGGTCCATTCCAGAAAACCATCTTTGCTTTGCTGATATGGCTAGCGAATATTTTATCAGTTTCAGGACCGACATCCAAACCTTCGAATTCATCAGGAATATCATTGACACTAACAACTTGAACAGTTTTACGTTCTTCAGGTAAGAAAGCATCACCGATGACACTATCAACTGGTAAAACAATGCGACCTTTAGCCTTTGCTAAACAAGTGCGAGCATATTCTAATTGATCATCTTCAACAGGTGAAAGTCCGACTTTCTTCCCTTGAGCTTTAAGAAAAGTAAAGGCCATGGCTCCACCGATGAGAATTTTGTCACATTTATCGAGTAAGGCATCAATAACCTTAATCTTATCCGATACTTTTAAACCACCAAGAATGGCAATGTATGGACGATCCTTTTCGGAAACGTGGACACAGCGTGTTAAGTTGGCGACTTCTTTCTCGACGAGATATCCACAGGCAACTGGTTTTCCTTCGCTCTTCAAGATTTCAGGAACACCATAAGTTGAAGCGTGGGCTCGGTGAGCAGAACCGAAAGCATCCATGACATAAGCATCCGCTAAATCAGCCCAAATTGTAGCTAACTCAGGATTGTTTTTTTCTTCGCCCTTTTCATAGCGGGTATTTTGCATGAGAAGAACTTCACCATCGGCTAATTCAGCGACAGCCTTAGTTAATTCTTCCCCACGAGTGAATGGAACAAACTTAACTGGTTTAGCGAGCAGTTCACCAAGGCGAACAGCGATAGGGGCTAAATCATTTTTCTTTTTATCCTCTTCAATAATTTCTGGGGCTTCCTTGTGTCTCACTTTGCCAAGATGGCTGAATAAGATGACACGGGCACCTTTTTTCATCAATTCTTTGATGGTTGGAAGAGCGGCAACAATGCGATTGTCATCGCGAATTACCCCTCCTTTTAATGGAACATTAAAATCAACACGAACGAGAACGCGTAGACCTTTAACTTGCATTTTTTCGACTGTTAACATAATAAGTCTCCTTTTTTATGAAAGAGGCACCTATGTATAACCACAGGTGCCAATTAGATTGGGTCACACCGGGTAACTAAACCCTGAGCACGACTTCAGTTAGCGAATTTCTGAGAAGAATTTAATCGTACGGACCATTTGGGTGGTGTATGAGAATTCATTATCATACCATGACACGACTTGGACTTGGTATAAATCATCAGCGATTTTAGTAACCAATGTTTGAGTGGCATCAAAGAGTGAGCCGTATTTCATACCGATGACATCGCTTGAAACGATTTCATCTTCGGTATAGCCGAATGATTCATTGGAAGCAGCCTTCATAGCGGCGTTGATTCCGGCTGGAGTGATATCCTTACCTTTGACAACGGCGACTAGGATGGTTGTTGAACCAGTAGTCACAGGAACGCGTTGAGCTGAGCCGACGAGTTTACCATTTAATTCTGGGATGACTAAGCCGATTGCTTTAGCAGCACCAGTGGAGTTTGGAACGATATTGGCAGCACCAGCACGAGCGCGGCGTAAGTCGCCTTTTCTGTGTGGGCCATCGAGGATCATTTGATCACCGGTATAAGCATGGACTGTAGTCATGATGCCAGATTGAACTGGAGCAAAATCATTTAATGCTTTGGCCATTGGGGCTAAGCAGTTGGTTGTGCAAGAGGCCGCTGAGATAACAGTATCCTCTTTGGTTAAAATCTTTTCGTTAACACCATAGACGATGGTTGGGAGATCCTTGCCAGCTGGGGCAGAGATAACAACTTTACGAGCACCCGCTTTAACGTGAGCGAGAGCTTTATCTTTAGTGGTATAGAAGCCAGTGCATTCTAAGACGACGTCGACGCCTAACTTACCCCAAGGTAAATCAGCGGCGTTTGGCATCGCATAAACGATGATTTCTTTACCATCGACGGTAATACTTCCTGGAACAACAACAGTTTTGCCATCTTCAGCAAGGACTGCTTCTTTGAAATCGACTGTGTGAAGATTTTCACCGATATAGCCGGCATATCCACCTTGGGCTGTATCATATTTTAATAAATGCGCCAACATTTTGGGTGAAGTTAAATCGTTGATCGCAACAATTTCATAACCTTTGGCACCAAACATTTGACGGAACGCTAAACGGCCGATACGACCAAATCCATTAATTGCAACTTTTACTGACATACAATAATGTCCTCCTTCGCTTGCGTGATATAGTATAAACTATATATAATTTCATTTTCAAGTGAAATGATTAAACCCCTTAAAAGGGAGCCTTTGTTGATAAAAAATAATGAATTAGTCAATTAATCAATTCCAATAAATAATTCAGAAAGAGATATCTCAAGAGCATGGGAAATTCTCTTTAGAATTGTTAAAGATGGATTTCGCATTCCTCTTTCTAAATCAGAGATGTAGTTTTTATTAATATGCGCTTCAAAAGCGAGGGCTTCTTGATTCCACCCCTTTTTTAAGCGAAGGGTGCGAATTCTTTTACCTAACAATTCAAAAGAAGTCATCCGCTCACCCTCTCAAATAGTTGATGAATAGCGCGGAATAGGTGATTAACATTACTCTTAGTAATGATTTTATTCATTCTCTCCGAGAGCAAAGCGGATAATTCCTGCAAAGAAGCGGCATCATTTTCTAATCTAATTTCACATAGTAAACGTATTTTCTCATTAGTGATGTTAGACAAACCAAGTCGAGAGTCAATGACTTTGATTTCATTGATTTGGCGTTGAGCAGTCTCATAAATCTTGCTCATATTGGCGGTGTCTAGATTGGTCAAACGATTTGAGTTATTTGCGAAATCGCGATCAACGCGGATGTTTTCAAATTCCATACAGGCCTCCACCGCTCCAATAATAATAAGGAAGTTAGCGATTTGGTCGCTCTTTTTAAAATAGATGACATATTTATCTCTTCGAAAGATGACTTTTGGTTCAATATTGCTGTTCTTATAGCGAGCGAAGAGATGGGACATCCATTTCGCATAGTTCTCGCTATTTAAAGATATTTCCAGATGATAATTGGAGGTCATAGGTGAATTAATCGAACCGGATGCTAAAAAGGCTCCGGCGAGATATCCAGCGATACTAGCATCATTCGCGACAATGTTTTTTGATATCTTTCCTTCAAAAAATGATATTTCTAAGTCTTCAACAATCTGCTCAGATTTTTCCTTCACCGTAATGACATAGGTTGTTTTTCGACGTTGATTCTTATAGAAAGTCAGATGTGCATCAGCTTCATATAACTGATTGATCGACTGGTAAACAAACTTAGCAATTTTGGCGTTTTCCGTTTCTAAAGATAAAAGGCTTTGTTTCTGTTGAAAAATGACTGACCCATTTATGCGAATGTAAGCCGAAAGAAGGGCCCTAAGCCTCTCTTTAGAATCGTATTGATTCTGACATAATTCATCTTTTACTTTTTGAGTAAAGGATTGGGTCGTTCTCATACATTTTCTTCATTCAATTCAGGGGAATCGCGATGAAAAACCTCCGTTTTATACTGCTTTTCAAAATGTTTAGCGAGATAATCAGCGACATAAGTCGACCGATGCTGACCACCACTGCAAGCAACGCCAATATTATAAATGGGGCGTCCAGTTTTTTGAACGCATTCAAGATGATATTCGAGGAATTTGATGATGTTGTCGATAATCTTCTGAGTGATGGGGAATGAATTCATGTAATCGATAACGGGTTGGTCAAGACCATTTAATGATTTGAGTTCATCAACCCAATAAGGATTAGGTATATCGCGAACATCAAAAATCATATCGAGATCTAAAGGGGTCCCATTTTTATATCCAAAGGAAATAAACGATATCGTTGTGATGTTATCCCCGATGTGATTTGATAAGCGATTATAGAGATTAAAGCGGAAAGCTTTGATGCTCAAAGAGGTGGTATCAATATAGATATCGGCATCTTGGAAAAGAGTGTTTCTCTCCTTTATATCAAGATCGATGGCTTTTTCAAGGGATATTTTTTGGATAAAACTGCGTGGGTGGACGTGTCGACTCAAACGATATCTCCTTCCAATTTCCAAGGGGTCAGCGGTGAGTAAAATTAAACGAGTGGCAAATTGAGCGTTGCTTTTGGCTAGATCAAGTATTTTCTTAGCTTCAAAAATCGATACAATAAGGCAGAATTTTTTGGTTTTATAATTCCCATTAACGAATGATTGAAGGACCGCTTCGGTCGCATCATAAGGAGTATTTTCAACGATGTAGTAACCTAACTCTTCTAAAACATATTTCGAGGAAGTGATTCCTGATCCTGATTGCCCAGTTAATATGATAAGTTCAAGCATAATTATACTCCTCTCAGATATTCGATGATTGAACGGGCCGCGACCATACCGTCGTGCTCCGCTAAATAGATTTGTCTCAATAGACGAGGAAGAACATCCCCCCCTGAAAATAATCCGGGAACCGATGTCATCATTTTTTTATCGACAGGAATATTGCCTTGCTCGTCAAGTACTCCTGGTATTTTCATGAATTGTGTATTGGGAATTTGCCCGATCAAAGGGAAAAGACCATCGATCTGCAGGATTTTTTCCTCTTGAGTTTCAACGTTCTTAATCCTTAAACCGGTCACTCGATCATCCTGAAGAATTTCTAGCGGGATGTAAGGAGTTAAAATTGTCACATTTGGCATTCGCTTAATTTCTTCTAGATTAGCTTCGCTTCCGCGAAATTCGTTTCGTCGATGAATGAGATAAAGATGGGAAACAAGATGGGAAAGATGAAGCGATTCTTTAAGAGCGGAATTGCCTCCTCCGATAACCGCGATGGGAAGATTTTTGAAAAAGTGACCATCGCAAAGAGCGCAATAGGATATACCACGACCAATAAGGGAGTCTTCATTAGAGAAACCGAGTTTCTTTTCTTTGGTTCCAGAAGCGATCAAAACCGCTTTGGCTTGGTAGGTTTCTCGATCGGTAGATAAAGAAAATAAGTCATCATGTTTTTCCAAAGACAACAAGTCTTCACCTATGATTTCAATACCTGCGTTATTCACTCTCTCAAAAAAGGCATAAGCCAAATCGGGGCCACTTATCTTCGAAAAGCCAGGATAATTATCAACGCGAGGAGCGATGTTAACTTTTCCTCCCGGCGTACTTCTCTCAATGATGGCAATATTTAAACCAGCGTCTTTTAATTTTAAAGCCGCACCAATGCCGCATGGACCACATCCGACAATTAGAACATCATACTGACGATTCATTTTCTATGACCTCCTTGAGATTATAAAATGATTTTATCAAATATTTGGGTTTTAAATAACTATTGAGAGCTCGGGGACCCCACGTGATTAAGCCACAATCGATTTCTGCATTTTGACTTGTCAAAAAGTCAGAACCATTATCTCCAATATACAATACTTTTGCTTTTTCCGGTTGATTTAATATGTTCATCGCCTTAAATATTCCCTCAGAATGCGGTTTTGGATAGGTGACATCATCAATGCCAATAACGACATCAAATAAGTCTTTCATATCTAAAAGTTCTAAACAGTATTGGGTCGTGCCGTGCATTTTGTTAGTGACAATTCCTAAACGATAGCTGTCTTTTTTTAGTTCAAGTAAAGATTCTTTAGCAAAGGGAAAAGACTTGAGATATTGAGGATATAACCGCCAAGAGATATCGTGAAAATCTTGAAATAATTGTTCTTGATTAACCTGAGGGAATTGTTTAGCTAAAGTCTCTCTAATGGGGGGACCAGAAAAATACACCATCTCTTCACGTGTTGCTCGTTTCCCATCGTTGTACTTATCGTAAAGACAAAAGAAAGTTTGGGCGATTAACTCATCAGTGTCGATGAGAGTTCCGTCCATATCGAATAAAATAACGTCATAGTTTTTAGGCATGGATCCTTTTCATTTCCTGACGCCCACGAACCATATGAGGTATCGATATCGCGAGAAGTCCAAGCAGACTTATTCCAACAGTTAATATGATTAAACCAAGCATAAATTGATAGTTAGAGATATCAACTTTAAGTTCACGTGATTGACTGGTCGCGATCATAACGATTGAGATGGCAATTAAAGCAATTCCAGTAGAGGAAAAAGTTATAGTGTTAACTAAACCAGTTTTAAACCAGGATGATTGAGGTTTTAAAAAACCTTTTTTGTTATTTATAGCATTGCGAATTGTGTGATTCAAAATAATGCCCAAGGCACCAACAATAATAAACGCTAAAGACCAGAACCAACTCCAGAAACTATCCATGATGTACCATTCATCACGAAGTGGCTCCATGATTGCTCTCACTAAGCCATACCATACAAAATAGCCAAAAGCTAAATCACCAAAAGCCGTGTGTTTACGAAGCTTCTTTCCAAATAGAAAAGCTAAAAGGAAGAACCCGAGCAAATTGATGGAGCCTTCAATTAAGAATAAGGGAACAAAGACATTGCCTTGAGCAACTAAGCTAGTCGTTCCGTCACGTCCAAATTGAATATTGTTATATATGATTTTCGGTAACCATTGCCAATACTCTCCGCTCATTTCAAGACCATGGACTTCACAGTTAAAGAAATTACCCCAACGTCCAACTGCTTGGGCGATGAGAATAGCTGGTAAAACAATATCAGCGACGATGAAGATGTTGTAACCTTTATTTCGCCACATGAACCATCCTACCCCAGCGACAATACCGGTTAATGCTCCACCAAGAATGGTTAATCCACCATCCCACATATAGAACATTGTAATTGGATCGCTAACGAAATCGTTCCACTGACCAAGGACATAGAATAGTCTTGCTCCAATGACACCAGCGGGGAAAGCAACCAAGAATGTCGATTCCAAAATACCGTGTTTTCCATATTGTTGGTACATTCTATGATCGCAATAAAAGTAGACTATCAAAGCTCCCGTGAGAATGCATAATGCATACCACGCGATGTTTGTATCTGGACCATAATTTCCAGGATAAGCTAAGCCTTCGGTAAAATTAATACCATTGGATAACGGCGTAGTTAAGTTTATGTAATCAGCAAAACCTTCTAACGTGATAAATAAGAAGACAAATGCGGTGACCGAGAAGAGAATTAAACCTCTAAAAAGCCACTTATCTAAGGTAGAATTGATGTCTTTTCCATAATAATGGAATATAAAGAAATGAACCGCTAGGAACAAGCTTCCACCAAAGATTAATCCACCTACACTAGCGGCGACATATTCATACCACTTCGCTTCGATTTTATTCATCAAAAAGATGAACATGAGAGAAGTCATGAAACTAACCGCAAAAGCAATGCTATAAAATAATATTCTCTTAGTCAAAGTGGTATAGGATATCACTTCACCTTTGGTTTTAATGCTCTTTAAAACATTGACAATGCCAAGAACAAAAATGGCAATAGCTCCTAAGAGAAAAACGATAAAAAAGATTAATCCAACAATATTCATATTATTCATACTGTCCTTTCTTTAAAACTTTCTTGAGATACTGACCAGTATAGGAGTGAGGATTTTCGCTCACTTCTTCAGGAGTTCCAGTGGCCACGACTTGACCACCACCATCTCCACCATTTGGGCCTAAATCAATGATATAATCCGCTGCTTTTATAATATCTAAATTGTGTTCAATTACAATAACGGTGTCACCATGTTCGACTAGTCGTTGGAGAATTTTCAATAATCTACCGACATCATCAGTGTGCAAACCGGTGGTTGGTTCATCAAGAATATAGACCGTTTTCCCCGTCGGTCTTTTCTGAAGTTCAGCGGCTAATTTGACACGTTGGGCTTCTCCTCCAGAAAGGGTGGTCGCCGGTTGACCTAATTTAATGTAGTTCAATCCCACATCATAGAGAGTTTGAACTCGCTTTTTTAACGATGGACGATTGCCGAAGAAGTCAAGAGCGTCTTCAACAGTCATCTCTAGAACATCATAGATGTTTTTGCCTTTGTAAGTGACCTGTAGAGTTTCTTCGTTATAGCGTTTACCGCCACAGGAATCACATTTCACATAGACATCAGGAAGGAAGTTCATCGGGATGCGGACAATTCCCGCTCCTTGGCATTCTTCACATCGACCTCCGATGACATTGAAAGAGAATCTTCCTTTGTCAAAACCTCGAGCTTTAGCTTCCACGGTTTCAGCGAATAACTCACGAATATTATCAAAAAGTTTGACATAAGTAGCAGGGTTGCTTCGGGGAGTGCGGCCAATTGGTTCTTGGGAAACGTCGACGACTTTGTCAATGTGTTCAAAACCAGTGATTGATTTAACCGGGCCCGCTTGAACATCTTCACCCGAAAGATGTTGTTTGAGATGCGTAAATAATGTTTGATTCACTAAAGAAGACTTTCCGCTTCCGGAAACACCAGTGACAACGGTGAAAGTCCCTAATGGAAAATCAACATCGACATTCTTAAGGTTATGGCAACTTGCTCCACGAATTTCAATGAATTTGCCATTCCCTTTCTTGCGTTTTGAAGGAATAGAAATAAATTTCTTGTGTGACAAATATTGACCAGTGATACTCTCGGGATTCTTTTCAATGTCAGAAATAGAACCAGCGGCGACAACCTTTCCACCATGAATTCCAGCGCCAGGGCCAATATCAACAATATAATCAGCGCTTCTAATCATCTCTTCATCGTGTTCCACGACAACCAGAGTGTTACCTAAATCGCGCATTTCGCGCAAAGTTTTTATTAATTTTTCGCTATCGCGTTGATGAAGCCCAATTGATGGTTCATCTAAAACGTATAAAATCCCTGTTAATTTCGAACCTATTTGAGTCGCTAGTCTGATTCGCTGTGACTCGCCTCCCGAAAGGGTCATCGCCATTCGAGACAAGGTGAGATATTCTAATCCGACATCGCAGAGGAAAGTGGTCCTATTTTCGATTTCTTTAAGGACAAGTCGAGCAATGTCGTTTTGATTTTGTGTTAATTTAGAAGGCAATTGAAGAATCCAGTCTCGCAAATCTCTAATTTGCAATGTTGAGACTTCATAGATGTTTTTATTGTCAATTAAAACAGCTAGAGCTTCTTTATTTAGTCTTGATCCGTGGCAGGTTGTGCATTCGGTGTCATGGAGAAATTTAACATAGTATTCTCTCATCCAATCCGAAGTAGTTTCGGCATATAGTCTTTCGATGCGGTTTTTGACCCCTTCGATATAGCCAATTCGGTTATTAATATTTCCCGAAGAAGATTTTAGGGCATATTTATGAACATCTGGGGAACCATAAAAAATGATATGCTTTTGTTCCTCAGTGAGATCTTTGAAAGGAATATTCATGGGAATATTGTATAGTTTGCAAAGCAAAGTGAATTCTTGCCATTCGAGATTTTGCGAGCCAACCATGTGTTTGTAGTATTCAATCGCCCCACCATTGATTGATAAATCTGTCTTGGGAACTAACAGGCGAGGATCAACCTCTCTTTTTATCCCTAATCCTTTGCAATCCGGGCAACACCCAAGTGGAGAGTTAAATGAAAAAAGACGTGGTTCTAATTTTGGAATCGAAAAGCCACAGATGGGACAGGTGTGACGATCACTCAAGATTTTTTCTTCAAAATCGGACAAAATGATTAATAGTCCATGAGACCAATCAAGGGCTGTTTCAATTGATTCAAAAATTCGGCTTCTTGCTTCGGGCTTCACAATGATGCGATCAATGACAATATCAATATCGTGTTTTTTATTTTTATCTAATTCAGTTATTTCCTCGACAGCAATCATTTGTCCATCCACTCTTAAACGGGTGAATCCATTTTGTCTTATCTTGTCAAAGATGTCCTTTTGAGTTCCTTTTTCATGGTGCACAACGGGCGAAAGGAGCTGAATTTTCGTTCCTTGAGGGTAGGCGAAAACTTGATCAGTCATCATGCTGACCGAAAAGGAGACAATCGGGATATGATGATCAGGACAATAGGGTACTCCAATACGGCCATAGAGCAATCGTAAATAATCGTAAATTTCTGTGACAGTTCCTACCGTCGAACGTGGATTATGCGAAACACTCTTTTGGTCAATCGCGATACTAGGAGATAAACCATCGATTGAATCAACATCTGGCTTATCATAATTTCCCAGGAATTGACGAGCATAGCTCGACATCGATTCCATATATTTTCTTTGGCCTTCAGCGAAGATTGTGTCAAAGGCAAGAGTGGTTTTTCCACTACCAGAAAGACCAGTAAAAACAACCAAGGATTCCTTGGGTATTTCGAGGTCAATATTTTTAAGATTGTTCTCACGAGCACCTTTGATGATAATTTTCTTGTTCATAGCAGTTGATTTATTCTATCAAATAAATAGAGTTATAGAAATGATAACACTTTTTTGTGGTCATTATTGAAAAAAATAATATAATAGAAAGGGTCTCGGGACGTAGCGCAGCTTGGTAGCGCACTTCCTTGGGGTGGAAGGGGTCGTGAGTTCAAATCTCATCGTTCCGACCAGTTAAATAAAAATTCCTCTTCAATCTGCCAATTAAGCAGGATAGAGAGGATTTTTTTATTTTTACTTTTCCTTAAAGTTTTTCAAGAAGTGGTTGAATATCGTGATCAGTAACGATGAATATCTGATTAAAATATTGTTTATCATGATCATCTGGCAATTCGAATTTGGCGCACAAAATATCTAATATGTCATCTGGAATTGGGAAAGCTCGGTCTTTATTTTGCTGATTAACAATATGTCGAGGAAGGTTAAATACCACTAAGTCAACCTCATCGAATAATGGTTTGAGGAATTTAGTGGCTTCAATACGATAAGTTGAGTTGCTATGAGTGGCATCGAGAACAACCACTCCTTTGGGGTCGGAAGCGTAAACGTAGGCCAGTTTATAGTACATTTTCCACATCAAACGATCTTCGGATAAATCTTGTTGATTGCCCAGCATAACACTTCTCAGCGCATCGCTTGAAACGACATAAACATGACTGCCTTTATACTTTTTTAAAGCCGCGGAAAAATATGATTTACCACTTCCCGGAACGCCTGATAGAATTACTAACTTATTCATAATACTGCTAAATATTAGCAAATTGATTTCTCAAAGTGAAGAGCGATAAAGAAAAAAGCAGGAACTTCCTGCTTATTTTTGTAGAAGGTTTTTATTTCGCCTACGTAATTTTATACACGAGCTTTTTCTCTTAACTCAGCGACTTCTTCTTCGCTTAAGATTTCTTTTTTGACTACGTATTTTACTTTGCTTTGAAGTTCTTTTTTAACTTCCTTTAAAGCCGCTTCATTTTCTTTGCGAATTGTAATCTTACGTTTGATGCTGTTCACAAATGATTCAGGAACATATTCGGAGATAATTTTATCTCCCTCGCGCCACTGGCGGTAATTATATGTGTGACCAGAAATTACTTTGACAGAAATATATCCGCGTGGTAATTCTTCGACTATTTTTTCGATTTCTCGTTCTTCCTTAAAAAGTTCAAACAAACATTCGATTTCTCTTTGATTTTTTTTCATAAAATTTGTTCCTTAACCTACTGATAGTATATATAAAATTAAATTAATTGGCAAGAAAAACAGGCAATTTTTTAGGTGCCTGTTTTTCCTTAAATGATTATGCTCCTAGTTTTTTGATTCTCTCTAAACGTTGACGAGCATATGTTTCAGCTTTATTGAGCAATTCTTCGGCTTGTTCTGGATTGACATGGGGTAATTGAGAGAAACGTGTCTCAGTCATAACAAATTCTCTAAATTTACTATAATCAGGTTCCGCCATATCGATAGTAAGCGGTGATTTTCCTTCTGCCGCAAGGCGAGGATCATAACGGAAAATGGGGAAATATCCGGAAGCAACGGCCTTTTTCTCTTGAAGCATGGAGTTTGAAAGTCCACCTTTGATACCATGGTTAACACATGGGGAATAGGTAATAATAAGGCTTGGTCCATCGTAGGATTCAGCTTCTTTTAAAGCTTTGATTGCCGCGAGAGGATTGGCGCCTAAAGCAATTTGAGCAACATAGACATTGCCATAGCTCATCGCTATTAAAGCGAGGTTTTTCTTTGCGGTTTGTTTACCGGAAGCAGTGAATTTGGCGATTGACCCAGTTTGTGATGATTTGGAAGATTGTCCGCCGGTGTTGGAATAAACTTCGGTATCGAGAACTAAGATGTTAACATCTTCTTCATTGGCTAAAACGTGATCAAGTCCACCATAGCCAATGTCGTAAGCCCAACCATCACCACCGATAATCCAAACGGATTTATCCTGTAAATCACGTTCGTATTGAAGGACTTCTTTGACATTCACATCCTTGCTTTCTTTAACTAAGGAAACGAGTTTGGGGGCAATTTCACGCATCTTAATACGGTTTTTGATATTAGCAAAATATTCATCAATAATTGCTTTTAATTCTGGTTCTACGCTATCTCTTTCTTTAGCAGCGCCAAAGATTTCAATGATGTGTTTAATTTTTGCATCAGTGGCCACTCTCATGCCATATCCAAATTCAGCATTGTCTTCGAATAAGGAGTTAGCCCAGGCAACGCCTTGACCATCCTTGTCAGTGTTGAATGGAGTGAGGGGAGTTGAACCACAGTAGATGGAAGAGCAACCAGTCGCATTGGCGACAAGCATATCTTTTCCGAATAATTGAGAGACTAAACGATAATATGGAGTTTCTCCACATCCTGCACAGGCACCAGAAACTTCCATATATGGTTTTAAGAATCCAACCCCTTTAACAGTTGCCTGCATAGCCGCGGGGAGACGATCGCCTTTATATGAGAGTTTGTATAAATAATCTGCAGCCACTTCTTGTGGGAATTGAGATTTGGCTTCCATCATTTCGAGAGCCATCATATCAGAGGTGAGTTTTTCACCTGGTTTTAATTTGTTGATTGCTTGTTTATTAGCTAAACACTCAGCAACACATAAGCCACAACCGACACAGTTTTTAGAAGAAACTTGGATGCGGAACTTCAAACCTTGTAATCCTGGGCCCATTGCGTTCAAGAAATCATCTTTAACAATATCAGGAGCGGCAGCGTATTCGGCATCATCCATTAAGACTGGGCGAATAGTTGCGTGTGGGCAAACGAACGAACAAGTATTGCATTGAATACATTTGTTCTTATTCCAGTGTGGAACACGGTCAGCAATGCTGCGCTTTTGAATAAAAGCAACGTCATTGCGCATTGTGCCATCTAAAAGTTCATATTCAGTGAATTTGCTAACTGGGAGATCATCGCCGCCTAAGTTATCAATAATGGTAACGAACGAATCGAAGTAGTCATCGCCAGTGAGAACGATTTCTGTCTTGGGAGATAATTTAGCCCATTCCGAATCAACTTTCACTTCGCGTAATCCTTCAGTTCCAGCATCGATGGCTTTCCAGTTCATCTTGACGACATCTTCACCTTTTTTGGCGTAGCTCTTTTCCGCGAATTTTTTCATCCACTTATTGGCTTCTTCATAAGGCATGATGTCAGGATTCAGATAGAAGAATGAGGCTTGGAGAATGGTGTTGGTGTGACGGCCCATTCCAACTTCGCCAGCAATCT
>ENA-UOWO01003178-UOWO01003178.1-activated-sludge-metagenome-genome-assembly--contig:-NODE-3178-length-19387-cov-24.611939_pt1 | contig 19387 bp, 15 predicted proteins | sample MGYA00238148_ERZ761564 | MGnify/ENA primary metagenome ERZ761564 (study PRJEB28885, sample SAMN05720194) | activated sludge metagenome | isolation source: Anaerobic digester | place: USA... | reverse complement strand
GGTGCGGTCGAAAGACGGGCTGGTGTTCCGCCGGGAATAACCGGCATGCGAAGGCCCAGCGGGCCTATATCTCTGTAGAAATGCCAAAGGATGTTTCATCCGGCCCAGCGGGCCGGTATCTACATCGAATAAATACCGACCCGCTGGGCCGGGTACCAAATTTAATCTGACAGGGCTACAAAGATATAGGCCCGCCGGGCCTTTGGACACACCCCCAACTTTCCAGGCATTTCCATATAAAAATGTGACAATCAAAACAATATGAAAAACAACCGTACCCTCCAAAGCCTTCTGCGCTTCCTGCCGCTTGTATTGATCTGCATTTTGTGTGTGCAACATCTCTCCGCGCAACTTTCCTGGCAACGGATGCCCGGTCCGCCCGGCGGCTTTTCTTTTGGTTCCTTCGCCGTAGGTACCAATGGCAAATGGCTGCAACGCGGCTCCGGCATCGGGGTGCATGAGAGCGCCGACGGCGGGCAGAGCTGGCGCTGGAATGGGCTGCCGCAGTCGATTCATACGGAAGCGGCCCTGCACATCGGGGTCGACGGCCACCTGTGGTTTTTCGACCGCGATCAGGTACTTCATTCCGCCGACAACGGACGAAACTGGGTAGAAGCGGAAGGGGATAGTTCGCTTTGGATCGAAAACGATTTTTTGGCCACCCTTGTACTCGATAGTGCCAACATGCTCGGTGCAAAAGGCACGGGCATTGTGCGCAGCACCAATCTGGGCAAGACCCTCACCACGGTGTTTCCGGTAGCGGGCGGCCTCAACGCGCTGGCTTACAACCCCGCCAACGGGCATATATTTTCCTGGAAAACCGCGCCCGTGGCCGGCCAGATCAATATCATATACCGAAGCATAGACAGTGGCCTCACCTGGAGTATCTGGGAAAACGATGCACTCACAACAGGCCGCACGATCAACCGCATCGTATTCGCGCCCAATGGCTCGGTATTTATTGCCACCGACCAGAAGATGCTGCGCAGCAACGACGACGGCGCTACCTGGACGCAGACAACCGTGCGCGCCGGAGATGTGGCGGTTGCCCTGAACGGCCGTATTCTGATCGAAAACCTGGATGGAACATCCACCCAGAGGACATACTATTCCGACGACAACGGCGACACCTGGCAGCCTGCTCCGATTGGTCTGATGCGCAAATTTGCGGTAATGCCCAACGGCGTCATCCTGGCCGAGTACAATTACAATGGTTTGTACCGCAGCAACGACAATGGCGATACCTGGCAGTTTTCGGCTTTTGGTATTAACCAGCATGTAGGGGAATTGAAGATGCATTTTTATCCGGATAACGGATTGATTTCCATCACGGAAGAGGGTGTTTTTTACAGCCCCAATGCCGCTACCAACTGGGAGATCCGTTATAGTACATTGAGCAATTCGGCTAGTTTTGCACCGGGTTTACAGGCAGATATATTGTCGAACGGAACCATATGCTGTATTTTCGAGAGCAAACTCATGCGCAGTATTGACCGGGGGCTAACATGGACGGATATAACGCCTGCTGCGTTTCCGACCAACATTTTTTTTAGTTCCATCCGACAGGTAGACGGCGTACTTTTTTGCAGCGTAAACAACAGCCTCGCTTTCCGCTCGGAAGACGAAGGCGCCACCTGGCAGAGCCTGGCAAATGCGCAGATCAATCCACCTGCCATGTCCGCTGATGGCACGTTTTGGGCCTATAACTACGGCAGTACCCTTCAAAAATCGACGGACCGCGGACTTACCTGGACGCCCGTCAGTACTCCGGTCAGCAGCCAGCACAAAATTTTCCCCCTGCCCAGTGGCGCGTTGCTACTGCTCGGCGGCGGAAAAATTCACCGCAGCGTCAACAACGGCGCAAGCTGGACCACCACCAACCAGACCTATATGAGCAACGTGAAAGCAACGCTTGTCAATGCTGCAGGGCACCTGTTCGTGGTCGGCAATCAACTTGCGGATGTGCTGCTCATGTCGGTCGACGACGGACAAACCTGGCAAAGTATGACCCGTCCCGAAAGTTTCTGGGGGTCGTTTTACCTCTTTCTGGCGCCCGACCAGCGGCTCTGGTTTGCCAGCGGCGACGGCGTGTGGCGCACCGGCGAGCCGAGTGGCCAGTTCCTTACCATCGGCGGCTCGGTCGGCACAGACGTGGTCGACGACTGCACCCTGGCTTTTACCGAGCCTCGATTGAGCCGTTTTATGGTCAAATCCGTCGGCGCAAACGGCCAGACCAAATACGGTATGTCCGATCAAACGGGTTATTATCGGATACTGTCCAAGGCCGGCGAATACCAGGTCAGCGCGGTTGCGCCCAACGATCTCTGGGAACCCTGCACCTTGCCCGTTTCGGTGCCCGCCATGCCAAGTTCCGGCAATATTGGTGGTAAAAACATCGCCATCAAACCCGCCGTTCTTTGTCCGCGCCTAGAAATAGATGTAGCGGTGCCGCTGCTGCGCCGTTGTTTCCAGACTAAAATGGCGGTTTCGTACCGGAATACTGGCACACAAGCCGCCGCCAATGCATATATCGAACTGGCGCTCGACCCTTATCTGGAAGTACTGGGCACTTCGGCGCCCATCGCTTCGCAGTCGGGCGATACGCTGACATTCGAACTCGGCACGGTGGCGGCCAACGCCACCGCCACCATCTACCTCGACCTGCTGGTGTCCTGCGAAGCGCCGCTAAGCCAGATGCACTGCACGGAAGCCAAAATTTTTCCCGATGCAGCTTGCTCGGGCTGGCAGGGTCCTGTTATCAGCACAAGTCTGGAATGTCTGGGCGATTCCATTTTACTGGAAATAAAAAACACAGGTGCAGGCGATATGGCATTGCCCCGCAAATGGCAGATTTGGCGCGGCATCTGGACCGGTTTTGATTCTTTGCTGGTGACGGAGGGTAATTTTCAACTCCCGGCGGGTGGCATTTTTACTAAAAAAATAGCCACGCCGGGCGACGCGACACTGTTGCTGCGGGTGCCGCAGGAAGCGGGTTATCCTTTTGGTTCGGGGTACGCGCAGTCGGTGCTGCTCAACTGCGACGACAGCGGCTATCTGCCTTACAGTTACGAATACCAGGCCTATGAACCCAGCCGCGATCAATTGTGCCTGCGTAATATCGGTTCCTTCGATCCCAACGACAAAACCGGTTTCCCGGAGGGCATCGGAGCGGGGCATCATATAGACAAAACCGAACCGCTCGAATACCTGATCCGTTTTCAGAACACAGGCACTGACACGGCATTCACGGTGGTGATCCGCGATACCATTTCGCCCTTTTTGAATATTGAAACACTGCAACTCGGCGCTGCCAGCCACGCCGTTGTGATGAATGTGCGCGACTCGAACGAACTGGTTTTTACCTTCAATAACATCATGTTGCCCGACTCGAATATTAACGAAGCCACTTCGCACGGTTTTGTAAAATACGCCATCCGGCAAAAAGCGGACAACCCCGACGGGGAAGTGATCCGCAACCGCGCAGGCATTTATTTCGACTTCAATCTGCCGGTGATGACCAATGAAACCTGGCATACCGTGGGGTTGCCGCAGGTGTCGGGCATTTCAGATCTTGCAAACAAAAAGACACCTGCACTGCTGTGTTCGCCCAATCCGTTTTCGGAGCGTTTTTGGGTGGCTCTAAGCGACGGAGTGGCTTCGAACCAACCTGTCCCTAGCGCAGGATTGAACCTCGAAGTCACCGATGCCAGCGGGCGATTGTTGCGGCGCCAGGCTTTTTCGGGCGACAAAATGCTGGTGGAGCGCGGCGATTTGCCGGAGGGGATGCTGTTCGTTTACCTCAAAAACGCTTCCGGCGCTATCTTGGCGAGCGGCCGGGTAGTGGCGATTTCGATAAAAAAATAACAGGCAAAACATACCTGCTAAATTCTTTGTAAATGCCTGATTATGAACACCAATAACGAATAACCAATAACCAATAACTACATATGATAAAATCCAATGTTGTACTGTCTGTTCTACTCTTGACAGCGCAAATGCCACTGCGCGCCCAGGCCCATCTCGAATTTGACCTCAACACTGCTCCCGACGACCCTGCAATCCAGCAAATGTTCGCCTATGAAAGCAGGCTCTATTTCGATGCCGACGACGGCTGCCATGGCGGAGAACCCTGGGTGTACGATCCTGCTACAACGGAAACCCGTATGATAGCCGACCTGGAGCCGGGTGGTGGTGGCAGCGACCTTTGGATGCAGGCAGGCTACCAGGGCAGGGTGTATGGCAGTAATTACGAGGGTATTTTCTGCTATGATCCCGTGTCCCGGCTGCTTTGGCAAATAGCCGACCAGAGTATAGTCAACAACAACATCACATTGCTGGGTGGGAAGTTGTATTATATGGCTGCAACAGCACAAGGACGCAGCTTATATAGCCTGGATTTGAGCAGCGAATCTGTGGAAGAAATCAACTTTACAGCCGGTATCAGTACCAGTGACTGGAACCCCAGCTCGCTCGTTGTGCACAACAACGCGCTTTATTTTCTAGCAAAAAACGACCAGGATCTCGTTCGTTTATTTCGTTATCACCCTGTTTCAGGTACCCTGCATGAATTGCCGATGCCGGCCGGTATCACCACAAGCCTGAATTTTCGGTCGATGATTTCCTGCGGCAACAGGTTGGTAATCAGTTTATACCTCAATTTCACAACGCCACCGGAGTACACTTTGTGCGCCTATAATGACGCCACCGATCAAATACAGCCCTTGGGATACGATAACATATTGGGCTCCCAGAGTGCCTGTTTCGAAAATGAGGTGTACTACATTGCCAGTGGCTCAAAAAAATTGAAAAAAATCAACCCGGTCAATGGCGCAGTTTTCGCGAATTTCGACATCCTGCCCGGAGTCGATGAAAAAACCAGTGCTGTTAAAATACTGGATGGGGCAGTTCATGTCGAAGTCTATCCTGCCGCCGGGGGCGCTAACCAACTTTTTCGCTGGAATACTGCCCTCGAAGTATTTGAACCGGTAACAGCGGTGAATAGCGTCATGACCGAAAACGCATTGGGTAACAAGCAATTGGAACGCATCGGCACACAATATATATTCCAGGGAATGGATACGGACGACGCCCGGGCACTCTGGGAATACAGTTCCGGGAATATGGCTCCCACCATACTCAAGGACATTAATCTGGCTAATGCCAATACGGAAATCTGGGAAATAGACCACCTGGGCGAACACGGCTACCTCTGGGTGAATCAACGAGGTATCCTACGTTTTGACACTACAGACACACCGAATCCTACATGGATGAATGCGGAATGGGGAATCGATAGCACTGCCCCGGTTATCAGTGGTATCCATGTTGTGAACAATCGTTTGTACCTCAGCCGCGTCATCTCGCAAGGACAGCGCTACGGGGTGAGCGTTTATGATCCTGCGGCGGACAGCCTGCAACATTTTCTACCCAACTATTTTTTCGGCGGATACAATTTTGCCGCTTTTCAGGGTAAAACATATTTTATCGCAGATTCTGTGTCCTCTTCAGGCCGGATCCTTCGGCACGATCCCGGGAATCAGACCGTTCAAGACCTCGATATCAGCGTGCTGGGCAGTTCGCCCATTGAACTGGTTGCCCATGAAGACGCACTTTTTGTTTTTACCGAAAACAAAAAACTGTTCCGTTTCGACGGTGCAACCTGGATTCAAATTCCCGGTACCATAGATCTGCTCGATCTCTATTACCAGGAACCTTTTTTCTGGAATGGGAAACTGTTTTTTGCGCAGCAAATCACAGATACGTTGACCGGGGAGTATATACGGAGCGGATTGTACGGCCTGGACCTGCAAACGCTGGACATTACGATGGTTGCCAATTCTGAGGCAGACGTTTACGGTTATCTGGAATTTTATGCGGTAGAGCACCTCGGTGAATTATATATCAGTAAAGGTACTTTCACAGAAAGTAACCTGTATCGATTCAATACCATGGGCGACACCATGCTGCTGTTCGTGGAAGGGGCGCCTTTTTCCATAGGATTCTGGACGCTTGCTTCGCTGAATCAGCAACTCTTATGCCTTGGTTACGGCAGGCAATATGGCTCGGAATGGTACCGGATTAACATTTCCGACAACCAGCCGGAGCGCCTGACCGATATTAGTCCGCTGAGCGGAGACGGCGTATATGGAGAAGGCGTTGTCATCGGCTCGAAAATGTATTTTGACGGAAATGATGATATACATGGCTACGAATTATGGAGTTACCGCGATTGTTTTTCCGCTGTTATCGCCGCTGCGCCGACGGAATACAGCGACAGCACAGGGCAGGCTAGCGTGGTACTGAATGGTGGTACAACACCATTTATGTTTGAATGGAGCAATGGCGCAAACACTCCAACCCTGGATAATTTACCGGCAGGCATTTATGAGGTAACCACTACCGATGCCACGGGCTGCAAAAGTACCCTGCATGCCTGTGTTGAGTCGGTGGGGGGCGCCACTGGAACGATGGAACAAGATGCTACCCTCACTTTTAACATCTATCCCAACCCTTTTGAGCAATGGCTGCGGTTAGAATCGCCGGAAAGCAAGGGAGAAGTGTATACGGTACAACTAATTGATATACAAGGAAAAGTAATCGAGTCGGATACCTGGAACAGCACAACGCCGAAAGTTTTTGTAAATGCCCGGTTGCCTGTAGGAATCTATGTTCTATCGCTGCGGGAAATGGGTGGCGGGATACTAAAAACCATGAAGGTGGTGAAAATGTAGTATTCCACACGGTTTGCGATACACTACAAATGATCAACACTGAAACACCGCAAACCATAACTTAACCCAAACTTAAATAGGCTACCCGGAAGGCAGGGGGGCGGCAGCGTAACTTTGCGTAAAATCAAACCCATGCGCCGCTCCCTCCTTTTTTTTCTGCCATTTTTACTGCTGCAATGCCGCAGGCAGCACGTAGAAACGATTGCCGTAAAAGGCTCCGACACAGAACTCAATCTGGTACTTCAACTGGCTGAAGCGTATATGGAGATCGAACCGGGCGTATCGGTTTCCATTACCGGCGGCGGGAGTGGGGTGGGTATTGCCGCCCTGATCAACGGTAAAACGGATATTGCCAATTCGTCCCGTGAAATCAACAAATACGAAATTGGAATGGCCGGAAACCGGCACATACACCCAGAATCATTTGTTTTTGCCGCCGACGCGCTGGCCGTCATTGTGCATCCATCAATACAACTCGACAGCCTTCATCTGAGTGATCTCGGGAAAATTTACGCCGGAGACATCACCGACTGGGCCCAAACGGGCGCCGGCGCCGGGCGAATTTCCCTGTACGGGCGGCAAAGCAACTCGGGTACTTTTATCTATTTCAGGGAAAAGGTTTTACATCGCGATTTTTCACCCGACCTCAAACAAATGAACGGTACGGCCCAAATTCTGGAGGCCGTCAGAAACGACCCCGGCGCAATCGGCTACGTCGGACTGGGTTACCTTACCGACCTGCATGGCACCTTGCGGGAAGGCATACGCATCATCCGTTTGTCGGATGGTCATGGTGGACCCGCTGTTTCTCCCCTGGAAAAATCTGCCGTACAAAAAGGGCTGTACCCGCTCACCCGCCCCTTGTACCAGTACACCGACGGGTTTCCGGAAGGCAAACTGCGCGAATTCATGGAATTTGAAAAAACCACGGCCGCAGAAAGTATTATTGAAAAAAACGGCTACCTGTTGCCGCGCGACGCCGGACTTGCTGCCTCTATCCGATGAACCGCCGCTTTTTTTGGGATCGTTTTTTTGAAAAAGCCTTGTACGGCGCCGCCTGGGTTTCTGTGATGACCCTGGCAGGTATTTTTTTGCTTCTTTTGTACAACGGCGCACAAACCTTTATTTCGATTGCTCCAGGCGATTTCTTTTCCTTTTCCAGATGGAATCCGGCGGCCTACGACCAACCGACGTTCGGAATTGGCGCCATGCTGGTCAGTACCCTCCTGGTCACGGCAGGCGCCATGTGTATCACCATTCCATTGGGTATCGGTACGGCGGCTTTTTTATCGGAAATGGCTTCGCCCCGACTGCGCAACGTCCTGAAACCGGCAGTGGAAATGCTGGCGGCCGTGCCCTCGGTCGTTATCGGATTTCTGGGAATCGTACTGGTAGCGCCGGCGCTGGCAGCCGCATTCGACCTGCCAAACGGCCTCAATGCACTAAATGGCGCTATCCTGCTGGGAATCATGGCTTTGCCCACGATGGTTTCGGTAACGGAAGACGCCATTCATGCCGTGCCGGGCCATTACAAGGAAGCCAGTTACGCGCTTGGCGCCAACCGCTGGGAAACCCTCGTACACGTGACGCTGCCGGCATGCAAATCGGGTATTCTGGCAGCCACGATGCTCGCCCTGGGGCGTGCGCTCGGCGAAACCATGACGGTGCTGATGGCGACAGGCAATGCTACTTCGCTGCCACACGGAATTTTTGATCCTGTGCGCACCATTACCGCTACCGTTGCCATTGAAATGGGTGAAGTTCCCTTCGATACGCCGCATTTTTTCAGCCTGTTCGCCTGTGCGCTGGTGTTGTTTCTAATTACCCTCGCGGTCAATATACTGGCGGAAAGAATGGCTGCCCGGTTCCGCAAAAAAGGTCAGTAAGATGAAGAAAATCACCCAGTTATTCGGATTCGCCTTATTGCTGACGGCTACGCTGGTGGTCTTGTCCATTCTGGGCCTGATCCTGTTCGATATCGTGTTAAAAGGAGCGCCGGTTTTTAACTGGAAATTTCTGACGCATTTCCCCCAAAAAGGTATGACCGAAGGCGGCATTTTTCCGGCGATATTCGGCACCACCCTGGTGACCCTGATCTCCACAGTTTTTGCCATGCCGTTGGGTATCGGTTGCGCGGTATACCTGAACGAATATGCGCCCGATAACAAGTTTACCCGGCTGATCCGCGCCTCGGTACGCAACCTGGCAGGGGTTCCGAGTATCGTGTACGGGCTGTTCGGATTATCCATCTTTATACAGGGAATGGGCATTCCGCCATCCCTGCTAACGGCGGGTTGTACGTTGGGCCTGCTCACGCTGCCTTTTATCATTGCCACTACGGAAGAGGCCCTGCGAAACGTGCCCCGGCTGACGCGGGAAGGAGCGCTGGCGCTGGGCGCTACCCGCTGGGAATGTGTTTACTCCGTGGTGTTGCCCTCCGCCGTACCGGGTATCCTCACGGGATTGATCCTGGCCTTGTCGCGGGCGGCGGGCGAAACGGCCCCCATCCTGTTTACGGGCGTCGCACTGTATACCCGTTACCTGCCCGCATCACCGCTCGACGAATTTATGGCGCTTCCGTATCACTTGTATATCCTGTCGACCCAACACCACGCCATCGAACAGGTACGCCCCCTGGCGTATGCGACGGCCATGACACTGCTGCTGGTGGTGTTTTTACTCAATTTTACCGCTTTTCGTATTCGTGCAACGTACAAAAGATGATGTTATGGAGAAGATCAAAATGGATATACAGGCACTCGACCTGTTCTTTGGCAAAAAACAGGTACTGAAAAACATACACCTCGGCATCGGAGCAGGAAAAATAACGGCGTTGATCGGGCCTTCCGGCTGCGGAAAAAGCACGCTCCTGCGCTCGCTCAATCGTATGCACGACTTACACCCGGATGCGCGTCTGACGGGAAAAATCATGCTCGATGACCACAATATCCTGCACGGGAATACCAACGTGGTGCATCTGCGGAGGCGCGTGGGAATGGTTTTCCAGAAACCCAACCCTTTTCCCATGACTGTTGCCGATAATGTGGCTTACGGAATGAAAATCAACGGGTTGCACGATAAACCCGAAGTGCGCCGGAGAATAGAGCAATGCCTGCGCAGCAGTTTTTTGTGGGAAGAAGTATCCGGCGAACTGGACAAATCAGCCCTCGACCTCAGCGGCGGGCAGCAACAACGCCTGTGTATCGCACGAGCCATTGCAGTTGAACCGGAAATAATTCTGTACGACGAACCCTGCTCGGCACTCGACCCCATTTCTACTTCCAAAATCGAGGAACTCATCCTCAGCCTGCGTGAAAAATTCACGCAGGTGATCGTCACCCACAATATGCAACAGGCGCAGCGGGTGGCCGATTACACCGCATTCATGTACCTCGGCGAAGTGATCGAATTCGGAGAAACACAACAGATATTCCAGTCGCCCCGGCATGAATTAACTAAAAACTACGTGGCGGGGCATTTCGGGTAAAGGGTTTCAATCCGTCTGTTGCCGGATTCTGTTTTATCAATCCAGCCGTTTCAGTGCCAGCGCAATATTCGCCAGTTCCGTCTCGCGCTCCAGTTCCGACGGTGCCGCCGCCCGGCTTTCACAATCGGGCATGGCGCAGGTTTCGCAGGTAGAGCCCACCGCCTTACGAATGATCGCCGGATCGCCCGCGAATTTGAAAATGCGTCGTAAATCGTCGGTCAGGCGCAGGCCGAGCGTTACGCTGACGCCCGATTTGGCGTTCTGATACGCTGGTTTGGCCATACTGATGACGCAATATTCGTTTTCCGTCTGGTAATACGAACTGATCTGAGCCATGGCCAGCACCTGCTGTTTGCCGCGTACACGCAGTTCGCGCAGGATTTCCACCGACACCCAGCGGCGGCAATAGTGCCCGTTTTCCGTTGCGTACGGACTCTGGCGCCCGCTCAGGTGCAGCTCCTTGGTCATGGTAAAATGATTCAGCGATTCGTTGCCCTCGATGCGCAGGAAAAACAGGTCTTTCAGGCCGAAATGACCCGGCAAAACGTTCGTAAAACGCTGTAGCAGCATTTCCGGCGTCACTTGGTAGCGCTCCAGCAAGCCGAGCCATTCAGCAGGATTCCATTCCAGTTGGCCGGCGCAGCGCCGGATGTCTTCCGCCAGCAGTTCCGGCGGCATCAGCAGCGCGGAGGCGAAGTACGAGGCATGAAAATTATGCAGCAAGTGGTCGAAGTGCTGTGCCTGCTGGATGATGGTTTCGTAAGGGCGCACCGTCAGGCCCAGCGCCTGAAAACCGATTTCGCGGGCCAGTAAAAAACGCTCCTGTGCAACCGAAAACCCGGCGTTCAGGAACAGCGTTCGTTTTCCCTGACTGTAATAGGACCGGATGCGGCGCAGTTCGGGTTGCAGCGGAAGGGTATTGCGGTCTACCTGAATGTCGTACGTCTGCCGCAACGCTTCTTCTATCGGCGCCACTGTGGGCGGGCTGCTGAAAAACTCCGGATGCGACTCCCTGAACAGGCGGGCCGCCGCTTCGATTTCCGGAAAATAATTGTCGTGCATATCCTGGTACGAACGCAGCGCCACGGAGTACAGGTTTTCCCTGCGCATGTGATAACTCCGTGAAATTTTCAGGATGGTACTCAGAAAAGCGCTGATACGCGACGGATCGTCGGACAGCATTTCCAGGATTTTGTCGGGTTTCAGGCCGAACAGTTCGAGCGGGTAGGTTTTGAAAAATGCCGATTCCAGCAAATCGATAATAGGCTGCAACTGTTTCATACCGCCTACCGCTACCAAAGCGTCGTAGGTGGTATGCAATGCGGCTGCCAGCGCTACGATTTTATCCGTAGACGGATACTTTTTCCCCTTTTCAATATCGTGCAGGTAAGAAACGACCGTGCCCGTTTTTTCCGCCAGTTGCTGGAGGGTAAGTCCTTGCTGTTGGCGCAAGAGGTGGATTTTGAGTCCGAAAATGAGTCGAAGTGTATCTTTTTGCATAAAACCGGAGGGCTTGAACCCCGGCAAATGTAAGCAGATTATCGGGCTCTAGAAAAAATCCGAATTTGAGAAAATAATATTATTAGAGAAATTTTCTCTAATAAAGAAAATGCATGTACATTTGTGCATGTTATTCACTTCTCACACCATTCGTTATGTTCGACACCTTTTACGCTACCGCACCCGATAGGCAGGCACTTGTAAAAGTCAGGCAATCCGAATTCGAAGGCGTTCTTACGCCGGAGGCGCTGGAATTTCTGACTGCCCTGCACCGCCGTTTCGATGCAGGCCGCCTGGAATTGCTGGCCGCGCGCCAGGAACGCCAGAAGCGCATCGACCGGGGGGAACACCCCCGGTTTTTAACCGAAACATCCGATATCCGGAACTCCGACTGGACGGTAGCGCCTGTGCCCCAGGCTTTGCAGGACCGGCGGGTGGAAATCACAGGTCCGACGGAACGAAAAATGGTCATCAACGCCCTGAATTCCGGCGCCCGGGTTTTTATGGCCGATTTTGAAGATAGCCTCGCGCCTTCCTGGCACAACGTTTTACAGGGGCAGGTGAACCTTTCCGATGCCATTCGGGGCACCATCACCTACGACGATCCGCAAAATGGAAAGACGTACCGACTGAACCCGGAGACTGCCGTGCTGCTGGTACGTCCCCGCGGGCTGCATTTGTCGGAGCAGCACATCCTGATCGACGGTGTTCCGATGAGCGGCTCGTTGTTTGATTTCGGATTGTACTTTTTCCACAATGCCGTGGCGTTGCTCGAACGCGGGCGGGGGCCGTATTTCTATTTACCCAAACTGGAAAGCCACCTCGAAGCACGCTGGTGGAACGAAGTATTCCGGTTTGCTCAACAATACCTACGCCTACCCCAGGGTACGATCAAAGCCACCGTACTGATAGAAACGATCCTGGCGGCATTCGAACTCGACGAAATTTTATGGGAACTGCGCGAACACTCCGCCGGACTCAATTGCGGCCGCTGGGATTATATTTTCAGTGTGATAAAAAAATTCCGGAACGACCCGGCGTTTATACTGCCCGACCGGGCCGAGGTAACCATGACCTCGCCGTTCATGCGCGCCTATTCCCTGCGTGTGATCCAGGTTTGCCACCGGCGCGGCTGCCACGCCATCGGCGGCATGGCAGCCCAGATTCCCATCAAAAACAACCCCGAAGCCAACGAAGCCGCACTCGCCAAAGTGAGGGCTGATAAACTCCGCGAAGTAACCGACGGCCACGATGGCACCTGGGTGGCACATCCGGGCCTGGTACCCATTGCGCTCGACATTTTTAACGAACACATGCGCGCTCCCAACCAGGTTGGACGGCAACGCGACGACTACACCATTTCCGAAGACGACCTGCTGGAAATGCCTGCCGGTGCCGTGACGGAAGGAGGCGTCCGCCAGAATATCAACGTCAGTCTGCTGTACCTGGAAAACTGGTTGCGCGGCAACGGCTGCGTGGCTTTGTACAACCTGATGGAAGATGCCGCCACCGCCGAAATCAGCCGCTCGCAACTGTGGCAATGGCTGCGAAACAGGGTGACGCTTTCCAACGGCAAAACCTTCGACCAAAACCTGTACCAGGCACTCAAAGGGGAAGAACTCCTGAAAATCAGGGACATGCTGGGAGACGGCACTTTTAACAATGGCAAATTTCCCGAAGCCGAAGCCTTGCTGGACAGCCTGGTTACATCGAACGAATTTCAGGAATTTCTCACCCTGCAGGCCTACCGGCTGCTGGAAGACTAACACACTACTTCTACTCTCATTCTTCACCCATATACTTTTTACACATTATGAAAAGCAATACGGACAAAATACAGGAACTCACCCGAGATTGGCAGGAAAACCCGCGCTGGAATGGCATCCACCGGCCCTATTCGGCTGAAGAAGTTTTGAAACTGCGTGGTGCTGTGGAAATCGAATATTCCCTGGCCAGGCGGGGTGCTGAAAAACTCTGGCGCATGCTAAACGAACAATCGTTCGTAGGCGCCCTCGGCGCGCTCACCGGCAACCAGGCTGTGCAGGAAGTTACAGCCGGGCTCGACGCGATTTACCTCAGCGGCTGGCAGGTGGCTGCCGATGCCAACCTGTCGGGACAAATGTACCCCGACCAGTCGCTTTACCCGGCCAATTCGGTACCGTCGGTGGTGAAAAGAATCAACAACGCGCTGCTGCGCCGGGAGCAAATCCGCTCTGTCAATGGTGAAGCGTACCGCGACTGGCTGGCGCCCATCGTAGCCGATGCGGAAGCAGGTTTTGGAGGCAACCTGAACGCTTTCGAACTGATGAAGGAAATGATTGAGGCGGGCGCTGCGGGGGTGCATTATGAAGACCAGTTGTCTTCCGCCAAAAAATGCGGCCACCTTGGCGGCAAGGTACTTGTGCCCACCCGCGAAGCCGTGGATAAACTCATCGCCGCCCGGCTTGCCGCCGACGTGTTCAACGTGCCCACAGTGCTCATTGCGCGCACCGATGCCGAAGCCGCCAACCTTATCACCAGCGACATCGACGAACGCGACCAGCCGTTTCTGGAAGGCGGCCGCACCGGCGAGGGGTTTTATCACCTGCGCAACGGCCTGGAAGCCTGTATCGCACGCGGACTCGCCTATGCACCCTACGCCGACCTGATCTGGATGGAAACTTCTCATCCCGACCTGGGCATGGCGCGCGAGTTTGCACAAGGTATCCGGCAGGCATTTCCCGACAAAATGCTGGCATATAACTGCTCGCCTTCCTTCAACTGGTCAAAACACATGGAACCCGCCCAAATGGCCCGTTTCGGCGATTCACTGGCTGAAATGGGGTACAAATTCCAGTTTATCACGCTGGCCGGTTTCCATGCGCTGAATACTTCCATGTTCGAACTCTCGCTGGCCTACCGCGAACGCAATATGGCCGGTTTTTCCGAATTGCAGCAACGCGAATTCTCCCTGCAGGATGCCGGATTTACGGCCATCAAACACCAGGCTTTCGTGGGTACGGGTTATTTCGACTTTGTGCAGAGTACTGTACAGCAGGGCGATTCGTCTACGGTAGCGATGGCAGGCAGCACGGAAATGGAGCAGTTTCATTGAGGGTGATGAGGGTTGATGAGGGTTGATGAGGGTTGATGAAGGTTGATATTCAGCCACTCTATAAATACTGGCATTTTCTTTATCGTTGATATCAGCCACTCGGAAAAGAATAAATCGGTTCATTTATCGAGTGGCTGAATATCAACCTTATTAACCCTCATCAACTTTATGCCTTCTCTTCCGCCAATTCCTTCACCTTATCCAGCGCTTTCGGGAAAGCCCCTTCTAAATGATCGGCAAAACTTTCATCTGCATCCAGATCCACGTCCAGTTTCGTGCCGCCGTTTTCCTCGTGCAGGGTATAATTTTCCATCGCACCTGTCCAGCCTTTCACCTTTGGAGAATCGTAGTCTTCCACACCGTTTTTCAATTCTCCCAGGTGCTGAAACGACATGTATTCGTTGGGTACGAGGCGTTCGATTTTGCTGACCATACCTTCGCCTTCGCTGCCGAGGAAAAGAATTTTGCTGCCTTCCTTCCAGTCGCTTTTGGCGTAAGAACCCGGGTGGAAAGCAGCCGTCCAGGCGCGGTAAGTTTCGTCGGTCCATAAAATGTTCCAGACGCGCTCCTGCGGAGCATCGATTTGAATAGAAAACTTGAGTTTTTTCATGGCTTCATTTTTTTGGTTAAACAAGTGGTAAATGATCGGTAGCACGGCTTTCTGGTCGTCGGGAGAAGGGTCCTTCAGGGCCCTTTATACTGTCTTAAGTTGATGGACCGGATGCGTTCCGATCAAAATGCAGCAGCCAGTGGTTGCCATATTTATCCGTCAAATCGCCGAACAGCGCCCCCCAAAACGAGTTTTCCAGCGGGTGCGTGGGCTCCCCGCCCTCCGAAAGCAAATAGAACAGGCGGCGAATCTCTTCCTCGCTGCTGCAATCGATCATCAGCGACACGGAGTTGCCCACTTCGAGGCCCCGGTCGCTCACCATATCGGAAGCGAGAATCGTCACCGGGCCGCTCGTCAGAGTGGAATGCAGGATAAAAGCGCGCGCTTCGGGCGGCAGTTTGTCGGCCATCGGCGACTCTCCGATGGTCTGAAAAAACAGTTCGCCACCCAGGCAATCGCGGTAAAATGTCATGGCTTCCCGGCAGTTGCCGTCGAAAGTCAGGTATGGCTGGAGGGTTCGCATGTTGATTTATGACGTACGATTACAAGATTTACGATTTTAGCAGGCGTCCCGACTGACCCTGATCTCACATTTTTCCCATCGGGCTGTAAAACAGTACCCACTGGTGCCCGTCCGGATCGAGTACGCTGGCCACATATCCCCAGGGCTGGTCGGCTACTTCGCCGATCTGTTTGCCGCCGGCTTTTACTGCGCTGTCGAGTTTGGCATGCACGTCTTCCTTGCTGTCGGCATAGCAGTTAAAAATGCAGCCGCTGGGCTTGAGGGGCGCATTGTGGTCGGCTGCGAACATGGAAAACACCTTCCATTCGTGAATCACCAGCGTCTGGTCGTTGTCGAGCATAAACGACACCGTTCCGGGGCGTTCGGGCACGAGACCGTCGGTCGGGAATCCGAGGCCGTCGCGGTAAAAAACGAGCGATTTGTTCAAATCACTGACGCCGAGCGAGATCCAGTCTATTTGTGGTTTCATCGTGTTGAAATTTGGTAAAAAAATGGTTATACATTACAACTACGATTAAAAAGCCCCCGGTGGATACCTGAAAACTGATCAAATAATCCGCGCACTGTTTTAAAAGTTGCATGTTCTTGAATGACACTGCAAACATAAAATGTTTTAAAATAAGAGGCCGGTGGTAAAAACGACAATCCTGAGGGTTGTTTCCGACAAACTATTTGTGTATTTTTGCCTGATGAAAAACATCGCCATCCTCGTCCCCGAATCCTCTGTGATGCAGGCCATTGCCGACCCGCGATATATGTTCTCGGTTGTCAACCAGTTTTTGCAGTCGAAAGGCCAGGAGCCGCTTTTTCAGGTACAACTGGTGGGGCAGTCGCGCGAGGTGCGGCTCAACAACGGAATGTTTTCGGTACACACTGACCGACTGCTCAGTGAGGTGGAACACGCCGACCTGATTTTCATTCCCGCCCTCTTCGGCGATATGCAGTCGGCCATCGACCTGAACCGCAGCGCTATTCCCTGGATCGTCGATCAGTACCGTCGGGGCGCCGAAGTAGCCTCGTTGTGCGTGGGCGCTTTCCTGCTGGCTTCCACCGGCCTGCTCGATGGCAAGCAATGCTCCACGCACTGGGCGTTTGCCAACGAATTCCGCGAAATGTTTCCCAATGTGGAGTTGAAAGACGGCAGTGTGATCACCGATGAGAACAACCTGTACTCCAGCGGGGGCGCTACTTCCTACTGGAACCTGCTGTTGTACCTGGTGGAAAAATATACCGACCGCGAAACGGCCATCCTGACATCCAAGTTCTTTGCCATCGATATCGACCGCGACAGCCAGTCGGCTTTCATGGTGTTTCAGGGGCAGAAAAACCATTCCGACGAGGAGATCAAACAGGCGCAGGAATACATCGAATCGCATTACCATGACAAGATTGCTGTGGAAGAACTGGCCGACCGCTTCGCCATCGGCCGCCGGAGTTTCGAACGCCGTTTCAAAAAATCCACCAATAATACTGTCGTGGAATACCTGCAGCGCGTGCGCATCGAGGCCGCCAAACGCCGCTTCGAAAACAGCCGGAAAAGTATCAATGAAGTGATGTACGACGTGGGTTATACGGATACGAAAGCCTTTCGGGACGTGTTCAAAAAGATTACGGGTTTGACGCCGGTGGAGTACCGGAATAAGTTTAGTAAGGTTAGTTGAGGTTATTGGTTATCGGTTATTAGTTATCAGGGTGGTAGGGGAGTATTTACACCAACTCCTGGTTAAATTGACTGCATAAGCCAGGGGCAGCGTGTCATGCTGAACGAAGTGAAGCATCCGATTTTATCATGAGTCTTTGTTCCAGAGATAGATCCTTCACTGCGTTCAGGATGACACGCTATTGTTGGGGCACTCTGACGTCCTAGCAAGACACACGTGGCTTCCACAAGTAATTTTTAAATGGCTTTGTAAATACCACAATCACCCTCTTCGACCGTCCGGGCACAGGAAATAAACGACAACCGGCTTGCCGGACCTATTTTATTTCCCGATCTGCGAGTGCCATGAAAGATAGTATTGATAATCAATGGTCTATGCACGCTGCGGCGGCAGGCCGCTGAAATAAAATATCTGTTTCTGGTAAAATAATTACCCCGATGAACTGTTAAAAACAGAAAAACCATGGAAAAATCGACTACCGTTTTCACCCGACACCTCGGCGCGCGCAAGAGAATTGCGATGATCGCGCACGACCATAAAAAAAGCGACCTCATCGAATGGGCGCTTCACAATAAAGAACAGTTGCAGAAACACCAGTTGTTTGCCACCGGCACCACAGGCAGGTTGCTGGAAGAAGCGCTGGATATGCGCGTTACGCAGTTCCTGAGCGGCCCGCTCGGCGGCGACCAGCAGATCGGCGCGAAGATCGCCGAAGGTATGATCGATGCCGTCGTGTTTTTCTGGGATCCGATGGAAGCGCTGCCGCATGACCCGGACATCAAGGCTTTGCTGCGCCTGGCGGCTACCTGGAATATCCCCACTGCCTGCAACCGTGCTACCGCCGATTTTATGATGACCTCTCCGCTCATGCGCGAGGAATACGAGGTGCTGCTGACGGATTATACGAATTACCTGACGCGCAAGGTTTAGAGATGTGAGAGAGTGAGAGATGTGAGAGAGTGAGAGCCGACTTCGAGTACACCACTTCGCTTCAGTCATTCCGATTGTGGCGAAGTGGTGTACTCGAAGTCGGCTCTCACTCTCTCACATCTCTCACTCTCTCACTCTCTATAGTTTCTCCGCCAGGTACTTCCCCGTATAACTCGCTTCCACATCCACCAGCCCTTCCGGCACACCTTCATACACCAGATGCCCGCCTTCGCGGCCGCCTTCGGGACCGAGGTCGATGAGCCAGTCGGCAGATTTGATGACCTCCATATTGTGTTCCACGACGAGAACGCTGTGGCCTTTTTCCACGAGCGCCTGCATGGCGTTGAGCAGTTTCTGGATATCGTGGAAGTGCAGGCCGGTGGTGGGTTCGTCGAAGATAAAAAAGATGTGGCCCTGTCCGTTTTCGCGGATGAGGAAAGAGGCCAGTTTGACACGCTGGGCTTCACCACCGGATAGCGTGCTCGATGATTGTCCGAGGTGCACGTAGCCGAGGCCCACGTCGTACAGCGGCTGAATGCGGTCGATGATTTCCTTGTTGCCTTTGAAAAAATCGAGCGCTTCCTCGACGCTCAGATTCAGCACATCGAAAATACTTTTGCCTTTGTATTGTACCTCGAGCACCTCCTGCCGGAACCTGCGGCCCTTGCACTCCTCGCATTCGAGGTGCACATCGGCGAGAAACTGCATTTCCACTACCTGTTCGCCTTCGCCTTTGCAGGCTTCGCAGCGACCGCCTTCCACGTTGAAACTGAAGTGTTTGGGCTGGAAACCACGGATTTTGGAGAGTTGCTGTCCGGCGAAAAGATCGCGGATATAATCGTAGGCCTTGA
>ENA-UOWO01003176-UOWO01003176.1-activated-sludge-metagenome-genome-assembly--contig:-NODE-3176-length-19395-cov-14.214064_pt1 | contig 19395 bp, 19 predicted proteins | sample MGYA00238148_ERZ761564 | MGnify/ENA primary metagenome ERZ761564 (study PRJEB28885, sample SAMN05720194) | activated sludge metagenome | isolation source: Anaerobic digester | place: USA... | reverse complement strand
TGACAAGGAATCCGCGCGGAATCTTTTCCTCGAGTGGCTTCCCGGCGAGCTTGGGCATTGGCAGTGCGGGTGAAGGGGGCGCGCGTTTTGGCAATTGCTTGAGCAAGTGATCGATCAGGTTGAGGCGACCGCGCTTCTGGTCGTTGAAATTGACGACGAACCATGGCGCGCAGCTGGAGTTTGTCGCCTTGAGCATCGCATCGCGCGCCTTGCCGTACTCGGCGTATTGCTCGCGTGCCTTGATGTCGATCGGCGACAGCTTCCAGCGCTTGGCAGGATCCGTCGTGCGCTCGACGAATCGCTGTTCCTGTTCGTCCTGGTCGACGCTGAGCCAGTACTTGACGAGGATCAGGCCGTCCTGGGTGATCAGTCGCTCGAAGACAGGGCAATCAAGCAGGAATTGCCTGTACTGGGCCTGGGTGCAGAACCCCATGACCGTTTCGACGCCAGCGCGGTTGTACCAGCTGCGGTCGAACAGCACGAGTTCGCCCGCGCTCGGCAATTGCTCGACATAGCGTTGGAAGTACCACTGGCTGCTTTGCCGATCGTTCGGCTTGGGCAGTGCGACGATGCGCACGTAGCGATTGTTGAGCTGGCCTTCGATGGCCTTGATCACGCCGCCTTTTCCGGCGGCATCACGACCTTCGAAGATCACGACCACGCGCTGGCCGGTCGAGACGATCCAGTGCTGCAGATCGATCAACTGGTTCTGCAGGCCTTCGAGAGCTTCCTCGTATTTCTTGCGCTTGATGTTTTTCATTGGCGCCCCGTAGGTTCCAGCAGTGAGTGTGCGCGCTCACGCTCAGCCCGTCATCCCGCAGTGCCAGGGGTTAGCGTTCGCCGAGGCGCGGGCGCAGGCCGGCGAGATTGCAGGGCCGGGTGCGGGCATCGAGTTGCGACTGGATGATCTTTTCCCACGCGGTGCGACAAGCCGATGTCGAACCCGGAAGGCAGAAAACGAAGGTCTGGTTGGCGAGGCCCGCGAAGGCACGTGATTGCAGGCTCGACGTGCCGATTTCCTCGATGCTGACCGCGCGGAACATTTCGCCGAAACCCGGCATGAGTTTGTCGAGCAAAGGCTCGATCGCTTCGGGGGTCGAGTCGCGACCGGTGAATCCGGTGCCGCCGGTGATCAGGATGCCGTGCACGGCATCATCGGCAATCCACGACGAGACGATCGCGCGCATGTGGTAGCGATCATCCTTGACGATGGCGCGTTGCTGGAGCCGATGGCCCGCCCCGGTCAGCGCGTCGACCAGGAAATCACCCGAGGTGTCGGCCTCGGCTGTGCGCGAGTCGGAAACAGTCAGCACGCAAAGCGTGAGCGGGACGAAATCGGCGGCAGGTTTCATGCGCGCAGCCTAGCGCGCGTCAGGCCGGGGCGTCGAGCGGCACGAGCTCGCTCACGCGCGATCCGGAAGCAGGGATGCGGGAGGATGGCCGTTGCGGTATCGGTTCGCCATGCGCCCGAGCAGAGCGATGAAATCGAGCGCGAAGCCGTCCATGTCGAACAGGTCGCTGCTTCCGCGCAACTGCGCGAGACGTGCGTGCAGGGCATCGCGTACGGAGCGAACCGTGCCGATTCGTATTGCGGCCTCGACGAAGCGTTCGTCATCGTCGACATTGAGTTCGGCAAGGCCGAGATGATGGTTGAGGCTGCCCGCTACGCGCGCAGCGAAGGTCTGGCCCGGCGTGGTCAGGACCGGACACCCGGCCCAGATCGCATCGGACGCCGTCGTGTGGGCGTTGTAGATTGCCGTATCGAGAAACAGGTCGGCGTGCCGGTAACGCGCGAGATAGTCCAGATGCGGCTGCTTGGGCATGAAGACGAGACGTTGCGGATCGATTCCCGCGGCGCTCGCGACGGCGCGCAGATTCGCGTCGCTGGTGCCGGGCCCGGACAACAGCCAGAGCACTGAGCCCGGCACCGCAGCGAGTATCCGCAACATGCGTTGCACGCTGCGCGGATCGAGCTTGTAGCTGTTGTTGAAACAGGCATATACGGTGCCGGTATCGGGCAGGCCGCATTCACCGCGCGGCGGTGGATTGCCGACCGCGCGCCCCGGATCGGAAGGCTGGAAGCAGCGCGGCAGCAAGGCGACCTGTTCGGAAACGGCCGTGTGCAATCGCGCCGGCAGGACGTGCCGATCCGCGATCATGTAGTCGATCCACGCTGCGCCCGAGGTTCCCGGGTAGGCGAGCCAGTTGACCTGCACGGGCGCCGGTCGAAGCGCCAGCGCTTCGCTGATGTTGCCGCCGCCCCAGACGCGCAGGTCGACCAGGATCTCGATGTCGGCGGCAGCGATTCGTTCGGCCATCGTCCTCGGCGGCAGGCTGGCGATGTCATGCCATTCGCTGGCCGCCTTGCGCAAGCGCTGCTGGATCGGCGAGCCGTCGGCGGGTGCGCTGGCAAACAGGTGAAACTCCACTTCGTGCTGGCGCAGCGCCTCGAAGAACGCGACGGTCAGCAAACCGGTCGGGTGATTTCCGAATCCGTTCGAGGCAAAGCCGATGCGCAACGGCGCAGCAATGGATCGCCGGGCGCCTGCGAGCGAATCGCGACCTCGCAGCGGATCGCCAGCCCGGCCAAGCCGGTTGGCAAAATGCGTTGCGCACTGCAGTTGCTCCGCAGCGGTTGCCGGTTCGGCAAGGAAGCCGAACGGCGCGACATCGCTGGCACCCGCGTTCACGGCTGCACGCAGGCGATCGGACCATGCGTCGAGTGCGGTCCACTCGCACAGCTGGCGCTTGATGAACACGAGCTGGGCCAGGGCACCGCTCAAGTGCGGATTCAAGGTCAGGGCACGTGCATGGGCTTCGGCAGCGAGGGCAGGATTTTTCTGTTCGTCGGCGATCTGGCCGAGCTGGTAGGCGAGATTCGCGTCATCCGGAGCAGCACGGGATCCCGCAATACAGACTTCGGCAGCTTCGGCGAGCCTCTCCAGCGTGACCAGAGCTTGCGCCAGCAGCAGGGACGCCTGCGCATGCGGCATCTGCCTGAGGATCATGCGTGCGATGCGCTCGCAGTCAGCGGAATTGCCGAGGGCGAGTTCTACGGCAGCAAGGTTGAGCCACGCGCCGAGGTGATTCGGTGCGGCTCGCGTCGCCGCGAGATAAGCATCCTTCGCGCCAGCAGCATCGCCGTTCGCGCGTCGCGCATTGCCGAGCCCGTTCAACACCGCAGGATGGTCGGGCGCGAGCAGCTGCGCCGACTGCATGACCAGCAAGGCGGCCCGGAAGTCGCTGCGCGCGAGCAGTGCGCTGGCCAGGTTGCAAAGGGTTTCGATCGATTGCGGATCCAGTGCGCTGGCCGTTTCCAGTGCGGCGATCGCGTTGTCGAGTCCGCCGAGTTGCAATAGGGCGATGCCATGCAGGCGAGCCGGCTCGGCCGCTTGCGGGAAACGCAGCCGTGCCGCGGCAGCCTCGGTCGCCGCCAGGTCAGGACGTCCCTGGCCGATCAGGTGGGCGATGCGGTCGAGTTCTTCGTTCACAGGGTCAGGGCCATGGGCGAGTGCACACGTTAGCCAAGGTGCCTGCGCAAGTCACGGTTGTCGGCGGGCGCGCGCGATTCCAGCGGGGAATCGCGAAATCCGGCGACGCTTGCTAACCGGATCGGTTCAGCCATCATCCAAGTCACGATGAGCGAAGCAGAAGCACACTGGATGGCGCGCGCGCGGGACGGCGATGCATTGGCATTTCGTCGCCTGGTCGAAGCGCATGCGCGCCCCTTGTATGGATTGTGCGCGCGCATCACGCGCGATTCGGCACTCGCCGAGGACGCCGTGCAGGAAGCGCTGTTCAATGCCTGGCGGCACCTTTCCAGCTTCGATGGACGGGCCGTGTTCAAGACCTGGCTGCATCGCATCGCGGTCAATGCCGCATTGGAGCAGTTGCGCCGGCGTGGCCGCCGCGAGGTCGCCATCGACCTGCCGGACGAAGACGAGGAATTTCTTGATGCCGTCGCGGAGGAACTGGCCGGGCCGGATCGACAGGCACTCGGTTCGGAGATCCATCGCCAGGTCGAAACCCAACTGGATCGCATGAGCATGATCGAGCGCACGGCCTTCGTCATGCGCCATCAGGAAGGCAACTCGCTCGAGGAAATCTCCGACACGCTCTCGCTCAGCACCAATGCCTGCAAGCAGGCGATCTTTCGCGCCGTTCGCAAGTTGCGCAGCGCACTGGAACCCTTGAGGTGACCGACATGCAACCAGTCAGCGACAACGATCTGATCCTTTTCCACTTTCGCGATGGCCTCGATGCGGTGCGCATGGCCGAGATCGAGGCGGCGCTTTCAGCCTCGGACCGCCTGCGCGCACGGCAGGATCGCCTGCGCCGCCTGTTCGAGGGGGTCGATGCCGAAGTGCCCGAGCCATCGGCGAACTTCGAGCAGCGACTCTGGGCGCGACTGGACCAACGCATGGCGAAGTTGTCGCCAGCGCCTCGATCGAAGCCGGGTATTGCCGCGCGCTTGCGCGATTTCCTGCACAGTGGCATCCCGTTTCGGCTGGCCTGGGTCGGCAGTCTTGCGGCGCTCATGATCGCCGTTGGCGTCGGCTACTTCGCCGGGCGCAGCAGCGTGCCGGAACCGATCGCAATGGTTCCTTCCAGTGCGCCGACGATGGCATCGCGCATGCTCGACAGCTATGTCGCCGGACATCTGCGCGCCACCGAAGGCTTGCTCCTGACTGCAGTCAACGACGAAGGCGGCGGCTTGCTCAAGGACAATCGGGAACTCGCCTCCGGCCTCGTCGAGTCGAATCGCCTGTATGCAATGGCGGCGGCGCGCGCAGGCAACACGCGCCTCGCCGATTTCCTGCGCCAGCTCGAGCCTGTCCTGATCGAAGTGGCTAACCAACCCGGCGGGTCGTCCGTCGAAGACACACAAGGGTTGCGCAACTTCCTGCGCGACACCGATCTGCTGTTCCAGGTGCGTGCCACCGAATCGCGGATCGATGCCGAAAGCAAGCGCAGCCTCTGAACCCTCCGGAGAAAGTTCGCATGTTGAAGACACTCACCAAGACCCTGCTCTGCGTCAGCCTGCTGGCGTCGTTTCCTGCCATGGCGGCTCCCGACGGCGATATGGCGCCGAGCGACAAGCAACTTGCCGAACTCTATTGGCAGGGACAGGAATCGCTGAAAAAATCCGACTGGAGCGGTGCACTCGAGCGCTTCCGTCGACTCGAAACCTCGCTGCGTCGTACCGAGCCGGCCAGTGCCGATGCGGCGATCTACTGGCAGGCGTATGCCTTGTTGCAGGCAAAGCGCTCGACCGAAGCGAAGGCGACGCTGGAAAAGCTCAAGCGCGATTATCCCGACAGCCGCTGGAGCAAGGAAGCCGAAAGCCTGATGCGCCAGACCCAGGGACGACCGAACGTCGCGTCGGAGAGTTCGGGCAATGATGATGACCTCGCGGAAATCGCGATCACCGGGTTGATGCAGGCTCCGCCGGAACGCGCGCTTCCGATCCTGCGCAAGGTCCTGCAGGGATCGCACTCGATCGAGGTCAAGAAGCGGGCGCTGTTCGTGCTGAGCCAGCTCGACGAGGATGCCGCGCTCGCGGAACTCGGCAACGTCGCAACGACGTCGAACGATGAGGAATTGCGCGCCGAAGCCATCCGCATGCTTGGTATCAGCGGCGAGGACAAGGCCATCGAGCGCCTGCGAACGATCTACGCAGCGAGCAAGAGCAGCGAAGAGAAGCGCGGCATCATCCAGGCCTGGATGATCGCCGACAAGCCTGACCTGGTGATGCAGGCGGCACGAAGCGAAACCGACGAGGTATTGCGCAAGGCGGCGATCCAGGCGCTCGGCGCGATGGATGCATCGAAGGAACTGCGCCAGTTGTTCGACAGCGAGAAATCACTGGAGAACCGCAAATCCATCCTGCAGGCCCTCGGCGTGGCCGGCGATACCCGATCGCTGGTCGGGATCGCTGCATCGAACGAGCCGGAGGACATCCGCATCGAGGCCATCGAGGCGCTCGGCATTGCCGATGATGACGATTCGGGCGAAAACCTCGTGCGCATCTACCAGGCGGCGAGCTCGCCGAAGATCCGCGAGGCCGCCTTGCAGGGCATGTTGATCAGTGATGACAGCGATTCGATGCTCAAGCTCTACAAGCAGGCGAGCAGCAAGGAAGAGAAGCAGGCCTTGCTGCGCATGCTCACGCTGACCGGCAGCGACGCCACGCTCGATCTGATCGAAGCGGAGCTCGACAAGGCGGGCAAGCAGCCATGAACAAGCTTTCGCTCATTGCCATGCTTGTGGCGGGTGGTCTTGGCATCGATGTCCACGCCGACGGATCTGCGCTGCGCAGCGAACTGGCCAGCAAGGATGGCTGGATCGGTTATCACGTTCCGGCCGTGAAAGGCTCGGGCAGCACGTGCTGCTACTCCGGCAAACTGGGCGGAACGGCAGGCGCGCGTTGTGATCTCGATACGCGCAAAGGGACATTCGTCACGGACGATCGTGCGTCCTCGGCATCCGGCGATCTTGCAATCTACTGGCATGTCACGAATGGCAGGCCCGATCAGGTTCGCGCCTTTTCCGCGGATTGTCCGGTCACCAGTCAACAGGAAGTCCGTTGGATCGATCCGGTCGATGCCAGGGAAAGTGTCGCTGCCACCGCGGAATGGATGGACCGTAACGACAAGCGACGCGATTCCGAAGGATTTCCGGCGCTGGCCTTGCAGGCCCATGTCGATGCGACAGCGGCCCTGATCGCCTTGGCTGCACCGAGCCGGCCGCTCGATTCGCGCAAGGAGGCGATCTTCTGGCTGGGCCAGGCAAGAGGTGCCGACGGCGCCAATTTCGTCGAGAAGGTGGCAGCCGGTGATGCCAGTCCCGATCTGCGCGAGCACGCGGTGTTCGCCCTTTCGGAGTCGAATGTCGACGATGCCTACGAGCGCGTCCGCGCGATCTCGAAAAAGGACGCGTCCGGCGACGTCCGCGGCAAGGCGTTGTTCTGGATGGCGCAGATGGAAGATCCTCGCGCGGCTGCCGATATCAGCGCTGCCTTGTCGAGTGAAACCTCCGAGGATGTCCGTGAGGAAGCCGTGTTCGCCCTGTCGCAACTCGAAGACGCCGCAGCAACCGCCGCACTGATCGCCGTGATCCGCGGAAACCATCCGCGGGCAGTCAAGGAGAAGGCCCTGTTCTGGCTCGGCCAGGCTGGTACCGATGAGGCGATGGCCTTCATTGATGCAGTGTTGACGGAATAGGCGGCAGTCGCCGCCACGATGCTGCGCAATCCGGGTGGTGGTTGCCGATGGCAACCCAGGTGCAGATCGCGAGTCAGTGACCCCACGCGGGTGGAGGCGTTGCGATCGGCCGGGTCAGATCGAACTCAACGCGGAAGAAGCGAGCTTCGCGTTTCAGTTCGTACGCGAAGACGGTGTCGTCCGTTTCCAGCGCCCAGATGTTCGCAACCGACGCATCAAGCCCCGCTTTGCGGAACATGGATATGGATTCCGCATCGGCTGGAAATTCCTGTCGCGCTGCGCTTCCTTCGTCGATCGTATCGCCGCCATAGTGGCTGACAGCGTCGTTGCTGCCGTCTTCATGCCGGTGTTCGTGCTTCAGTCGCAGTCCGCTGCTCGTCTTGCTCAGAACCCAGGTGCGCGAGCGGTTGTCGCCGACATGAAACGGAATGCGAATTTCATTCGGGGAACATGCGCTGACGTGCATGACCATCGCCTGCGCAGCCATGCTCGCATCCGCTGCATCCGTCGAAACCAGAGTTCCCGAATAGCTGTTGCCACAGAGTTTCGCCATGCCATTCCAGAACCGTTGCTGGGTTCCCTTCTGGCGAGTTTCCAACGAGCTTGTTGTCCCCGTCGGCGATCGTGGGGTCGAGCACGCCGAAAGTACGCAGGCGACAACAAGGGCTATCGCCACCGATCGCGGAATCTTGTTCATTTCAGGCTTCCTTGATTCATCAAACGCGGGATCTGGGTGCCGCTGGAGTCGAGCTCGAATGCGGCCAGGAAATTGCACACTGCCGCTGAGGTATCCCTACAGACCCAATTCACCAATCGACACGTTACGTGCGATCGATTGAACAGTGCGCGCACGAAGCAGTCGTTCCTCACGGGTTGCGAAGCCAGAGGAGAACAGGCCATGCGCGCTGCCGAAGTATTGCAAAAGTGTTTGCGCGACGCACCCGGTTCCAGGCATGCGCTGCGCAGTCGCGTTCTGTTGCATGCCGTCGAAGCAATGATCCACGGCAGGCGTCTGACCTTTTGAGCAGCGGCCTTTCGTTCAGTGGGCGTCGACCAGCCCCGCGAGCTGGTCGGTCTGGTCTTCGCGGGTGAGGGTGTCGATCAGTTCATCGAGGTCGCCCTGCATGATTTCGGGCAGGCGATACAGCGTGAGATTGACGCGATGGTCGGTGACCCGGCCTTGCGGGAAATTGTAGGTGCGGATGCGCTGGCTGCGGTCGCCCGAGCCGACTTGCAGGCGGCGTGATTCGGCCTGCTCGGCGGTCTGCTTCGTTCGCTGTTCGTCCAGCAGCTTCGCCTTCAGCAGCGACAAGGCACGGGCGCGATTCTTGTGCTGCGAGCGCTCGTCCTGGCACTCGACGACGATGCCGGTCGGCAGGTGGGTGATGCGGATCGCCGAATCGGTCTTGTTGACGTGCTGGCCGCCGGCGCCCGAGGCGCGGAACGTGTCGGTCTTGAGGTCGGCCGGATTCAGATCGATGTCGTCGATCTCGGCGAGTTCGGGCAGGATCGCGACGGTCGCCGCCGAGGTGTGGATGCGACCCTGCGACTCGGTTTCCGGAACGCGCTGGACGCGATGCGTGCCCGACTCGAACTTGAGCCGCGAATAGGCACCCTTGCCCTCGATGCGCGCGACGACTTCCTTGTAGCCGCCGTGTTCGCCGTCGCTTTCCGAGAGGATTTCCACCTGCCAGCGCCGTTGTTCCGCGTAGCGCAGGTACATGCGCAGCAGATCGCCGGCGAAGATCGCGGCTTCGTCTCCGCCCGTGCCGGCGCGGATCTCCAGGAACAGGTTGCCGTCGTCGCGAGGGTCGCTCGGCAACAGCAGCAAATTCAGCTTCTCGTCGAGCTCGATCTCGCGCGCTTCGAGCGCGGCAATCTCGTCGAACGCGAGTTCGGCCATTTCGGGATCGGCGAGCAGGGCACGTGCAGCCTCCAGCGACTTCGCATTGGCGTCGAACTCCGCCAGCGACTCGGCCAAGGGGCCAAGTTGCGCATGCTCGCGCGAGACATCGCGCAGCCGTTTCGAATCGCCGAGCACGTCCGCGCTCGCCATCAGGGCTTCGAGTTCCTGATGGCGTTCGGCGAGTTGTTCGAGCTTGCGGCGGATCGAAGGAGTCATGGCATTTCGGCAGCCGCGTCACGGCGCGGCGCGCGCATGATACGCGAGTGCCAGCGACAGGGTCGCCGAAATCCGCCGCCGCATGCAGTGTTCTCGAATCGCGGATTCGCTTGCTGGTGGTGCGGCGATGACGGCAGACCGACGAAGTCATTGCCGAGCACGAAATCAATCGAGTCGGCCTAGAAGCCTTCGTCGTCGATGTACCTAGTCGGACGTCGGTGGCGACGCCCCCGCTGTGTCGAAAAGCTTTTCGGCAGCCAGCAGCAACTCGGCATCGCCGCGCAACGCGGCGGCACGCAGGTTTGCGCTCGGCGCGTGCAACAGTTTGTTGGTCAGCGTGTGGGCAAGGAACTCGAGCGCGTCGTCGGCCGACTTGCCGCGGGCAAGCAGGGCCCGGGCTTTTGCCAGGGCCTCATCGCGAGTGGTTTCGGCCTTGCGGCGCACGGCGCTGATCGGGTTGTTGAGATCGAGCGCCTGCCACCAATCCATGAAGTGCTCGACCGAAAGTTCGATCATCGCTTCGGCTTCGATCGCGGCTTGCTGGCGGGAGCGCAGGTTCTCGTCGATGACTTCGCGCAAGTCGTCGATCGTGTAGAGGAATACATCGGAAAGTCTGGCGACATCGGCTTCGATGTCGCGCGGCACGGCGAGGTCGACGAGAAACATGGGCCGCCGCCGCCGCGCCGCGAGCGCGCGAGAAACCATCGCATGGCTGAGGATCGGATCGCGTGCGGCGGTCGAGGAGATGACGATGTCGGCTTCGGCGAGATGTTTTTCGAGATCACCGAGCGCTATCGCGTAACCGCCAAAGCGACCCGCGAGTGCCTGGGCGTTGCCAAGGGTGCGGTTCGCCACGATCAATCGACGCACCTTGGCTTCGGTCAGGTGCCGCGCGGTCAGCTCGATCGTCTCGCCTGCGCCGATCAGCAGTACGCAGGCCTCGGCGACATCGGTGAAGACGCGTTCGGCCAGACGTACGGCGGTGAATGCCACCGAGACCGTATTCGCGCCGATACGCGTGTCGGAGCGCACGCGCTTCGCGACGGCAAAGGTAGTCTGGAACAGTCTTTCCAATGGCGCGTCGAGTGCACGTGCATCGCGCGCCAGGGCGTAGGCGTCCTTGACCTGGCCAAGGATCTGCGGCTCGCCCAACACCATCGATTCGAGACCGATCGCGACACGGAACAGATGCCGCACGGCGTCGGCGTTGTGATGACGGTAGAGAAATTCCTCGATATTCGCGCCATGCAGCTGCTGATGGCGATGCAGCCATTCAAATGGCGCCGACTCCGCCCCCGCGTCCACGTTGCAGTAGAGTTCGGTACGGTTGCAGGTGGACAGGATTGCAGCTTCGCGAACCCCGGGCTGGGCGATCAGCTCGGCCAACGCGCCGCCGGTCGCGTCGGCCGAAAAAGCCGCTCGCTCGCGCAGTGCGACGGGCGCGCATAGATGATTGAGTCCGAGTGCGATCAGGGCCATGCGTGCAACAATCGGCTAAGCTTGCCCGTGAACAAAACAGTATCCTGATCGGTCAGAAGGTGGGTCGCTGAGCGCTTCGGCACAATCCGACCAGGCTTCCTCAGGCGCTACGGATTGTGCGGGCCGGTTTCCGCAAGTTCAAGCAAGCAAAGGCAATTCGAGGGCTGTTGCGCGTGCAGATCAAGCAAAACACGGGTCGGCAAGGCGGCCGGCCCCAGCCTCCGACAGGCCTGCTTCGGTTTGCCGGCGTGTTCGCGTCGTGTCTGCTGGCTGCCTGCGCCGCGCCGACGAAGCGCGAGTCGCCAGCCCCCGCGGTAGTGCAGAGCGTGCATCCGGTCGCGATCGACGCGGATCTTCCGCTCAAGCTGATCGGCGCCGAATTGGCCGTGCAGAAGAATGACCTGGCGTCGGCAGCCCGTCGCTATGCCGACGCGGCGGAATTGTCCGACGATGCCGACATCGCCGAGCAGGCGACGCGCCTTGCGCTGGCGGTCAAGCAATGGCCGCTGGCGCACAAGTCCCTTGCGCGTTGGCAGGCACTGGATCCGAAATCGGTCGGCCTGCTCCAGTCCAAGGCGTGGATCGCGCTGGCGGAAGGCGAAATCGAGCCGGCATTTGCCGCGCTCGACACGCTCGTCCAGCGCGGCGGGGATGGACCGTGGCGTCTCGCTGCGCAGGTCATGATCGGTGCGGGGAACAAGGTCCAGGCGCTGGCCCTGCTCGAACGACTGGCAGTACCCGGGCGCCTCGGCGACAACAGTCGCGAATGGGTGGCGATGAGCCAGTTGGCATTCAAGCTCGGCGACAAGGCGCTGGCTGGTCGACTCGCCGACGCGGCCGTTGCCCGCTTCAAATCGGCCGATGCCTATGCCTGGAGTGCGAAGCTCGCGCTCGATCGCGGCGAGAAGGCGAAGGCGCGCGAGCAATATGCCGATGCACTGGAGCGCGATCCCGAAAGCCTGCAGTTGCGTTCCGGCTACGCCGCGATGCTTGCGGACAGCGGCGACTACGCGGGTGCTGCCCGGGCACTTGCAGAAGGCCCGCAGTCCGATGTGATCTATGGTGCGCGCGCTGCCTACGCGGCCCGCGCCGAGGACAAATCCCTGCAGGCGGCGCTGTATCGCTCGATCCAGTCGGACAAATCGCCGCGAACGGGCAAGCGACTCTATCTGCTCGGCCAGATCGCGGAACTTGCCGGCAAGGATGACGAGGCCGCCGATTGGTATCGCCAGGTCTCCGAGGACGACGAGAACTGGCTGGAGGCTGGAATCCGCGGTGTCGTGCTGGTCGACAAGAAGGGAGACGACGCAGCCGCGTTGCAGCGGATCGGTGAACTGCGCCTCGCTGCGGGCGCGGGCTCGCCCGAGACCGTTCAGCTGATCCTGCTCGAAGCCGAGTTGCTGTCGCGCAAGGGTCGCAAGGCCGAAGCCATGGCTGCCTATTCGCGAGGGCTGGACCAGTTGCCGGGCGATTCACGTCTGCTCTATGCGCGAGCCATGCTTGCGATCGAACTGGATGACATCGATTCCGGCGAGCGCGACTTGCGCAGTGTCCTCGTGGCGGATCCCGAAAGCGCCGATGCGCTCAACGCGCTCGGATACACGCTGGCTGACCGCACCGATCGTCTGGTCGAAGCCAATGAGCTGATCGAGAAGGCGATCCGCATCCGCCCTGACGAGCCGGCCATCCTCGACAGTCACGGCTGGATCAAATATCGGCTCGGGCATCTCGATGAGGCAATCACGCTGTTGCGCCAGGCCTACGCGAAGCAGCCCGACAGCGAAGTCGCAGCGCATCTCGGTGAAGTGCTCTGGGTTCGCGGCAACCGTGACGAGGCGCGACGCATCTGGGAGCAGGGCCGCGAGAAAGACGCCGGCAACAAGGTGCTGGTCGAGACGATGAAGCGGCTGGCGTCATGAATCGTGCGCGTCGCTGGGCTGGATTGGCCGGATTGATGGCTCTGCTTGCAGCTTGCACAACACCCCGGATCCGGCCCGATGCGGGCCTGCTCAACGCCCAGGATCAGCGCGAACGATCGCTGCTGAAACAGGCCGATTGGTCGCTCGAAGGCCGTCTCGCGATTTCAGGGCCGTCCGATTCAGGCAGCGGTTCGCTGGACTGGCTGCAGCAGGGCGAGCGGTTCCGCTTCACGGTCAGCGCACCGGTCAGCGGCAAGACCTGGACACTTCGCGGCGACGCCACCCATGCCGAGCTGACAGGACTGGGAAACCGGACGCCGAGCGCACGCGATGCCTCGGGTCTGCTCGAACACGAGCTCGGCTGGAAGGTGCCGGTCGCCGAACTTGCCTACTGGGTGCGCGGGATGCGGGCTCCGGGTCAGGCCGAGATGCGCTTCAGGGACGACGGCTTGCCCGCCGAATTCCAGCAGGCTGGCTGGACGATCGAATACCGTGACTACGCGCAAGGGCATGACCCGGTCTTGCCGCGTCGCATTTTCGCCAGCAACGGCGACTACAAGGTACGCCTCGTCGTCCAGCAGTGGGAAATGCGGTGACGCCGGATGATCCGGCCCAGCACTGGAGCGCATGGCCGGCCCCGGCCAAGCTGAACCTGTTCCTGCATCTGGTCGGTCGTCGCGACGATGGCTATCACCTGCTGCAAACGGTATTCCAGTTGCTCGACTGGGGCGACACCGTGCATCTGCGTGTTCGGGCCGATCCGGCGATCAAGCGGATCGGCGACATCCCCGGCGTTGCCGAGCGCGATGATCTGGTCGTTCGTGCCGCCGGTCTGCTCCAGCAGCAAGCCGGCAGCCGGGATGGTGTCGATATCCGGGTCGACAAGCGCATCCCGATAGGTGGCGGGCTCGGTGGCGGCAGCTCCGATGCCGCGACCGTCCTGGTGGCCTTGAACCGGCTTTGGCGCTGCGGGCTCGCGACGGCTCAACTGGCCGATCTCGGTGCGCGCCTGGGCGCCGATGTGCCCGTTTTCGTGCACGGCCACAGCGCTTTTGCCGAGGGCGTCGGCGACGTACTTACGCCGATTGGACTGCCGGAGCGCGATTATCTGATCGTCGATCCGGGGGTTGGCGTGTCGACTGCAGCCCTTTTCCAGGCGCCGGAATTGACACGTGATAGCGCACCGATGACAATTGCGGGCTTGATTTCAGGGGTGCAAACGCGAAATGCGTTCGAGCCCGTCGCGCGTGCCAGGTTTCCTGCTGTTGCTGCGGCGCTGGACTGGCTCGCAAATCATGGAGATGCGCGGCTGAGTGGTAGCGGCGCTGCGGTCTTTGTTCCGCTAGATGGGGATGCCGCGCAGGTTATCGCCGGATGTCCTCCCGGCATGCGGGCGTGGGTCGCCCGCGGTGTCAATGATTCACCTTTGCTGACGGCATTGATGGACTACGATCGAAAAGCGGCATGAAGCGGATCCGTCCGTGTTCGTGGGTCAGATCAGGCCGGATCTCGGATTTCAATGGTGGGGCGTCGCCAAGTGGTAAGGCACCAGGTTTTGATCCTGGCATTCGCAGGTTCGAATCCTGCCGCCCCAGCCACTCGGGTTCCGTAGCGCGGCATTTGCATTCACGCTGCCGTTGAGAGCAGCCACAGATCGGTGTCACGGAGCGGTCCCTTGAGCAGCTCGGCGAATTCGGCAAGCATCCTCGTGTTCAGCGGCAACGCCAATCGACCGCTGACCCAGGCGATCTGCACCGAGCTCGGCGTGCCGATGGGCAAGGCGCAGGTCGGCCGCTTCAGTGACGGCGAAGTACAGGTCGAGATCGAGGAAAACGTCAGGCGCCAGGAAGTATTCGTCGTGCAGCCGACCTCGGCGCCGACAGCGGACAACTTCATGGAATTGCTGGTCCTGGTCGATGCGCTCAAGCGCGCTTCGGCGGCCAGTGTCACTGCGGTGTTGCCGTATTTCGGCTATGCGCGCCAGGATCGTCGTCCGCGCTCGGCGCGCGTGGCGATCACGGCCAAGGTGGCGGCCAAGATGATCGGTGCGGTCGGCACGGATCGGGTCCTGACCGTGGACCTGCATGCTGACCAGATCCAGGGTTTTTTCGATATCCCGCTCGACAACGTGTACGCATCGCCGGTGTTGCTCGCCGACATCTGGCGTTATTACGCGACGGATGACCTGATCGTGGTCAGCCCGGATGTCGGCGGCGTGGTGCGCGCCCGTGCGATCGCGAAGCGCCTCGATGATGCCGATCTGGCGATCATCGACAAGCGCCGCCCGCGTCCGAACGAGGCGACCGTGATGAACATCATCGGCGAGGTCAAGGACAAGGTCTGCGTGCTTGTCGATGACATCGTCGATACCGCCGGTACCTTGTGCGCGGCGGCGGCAGCCTTGAAGCGCCAGGGTGCGCGCAAGGTTGTCGCGTACTGCACGCACGCGGTGTTGTCGGGTCCGGCGCTGTCGAATCTCGACGCCTCGCAGCTCGATGAATTGGTCGTCACGGACTCTATACCACTGTCCGAAGCGGCACTGGCGTGCAAGCGGATCCGGCAGCTTTCGGTCGCCGAGCTGCTGGCTGAAACCATACGCCGCATCGCCTTTGGCGAGTCGGTCAGTTCGTTGTATGTAGATTAGGAGCAGGGATTCGGGATCGGGGATTTGAAACGGCCGCAAGCGGCTTCGCCGAATCTCCAAACCCCTGAATACCGGTTCCACACCACTCCCCTGGTCGCGGGGGAGTTTCCAGTCTGCCGCGAGGCAGTCCATTCGCAATAAAGGCAACACGAAAATGGCAAAGACACATGAAATCGCGGTAGCGCTGCGCAAGGACGAGGGGAAGGGTGCGAGCCGCCGCCTGCGTCGTGCGGGCAGCGTGCCGGCTATCGTTTATGGCGGCGGAGAACTGGGTCCGGTCAGCATCCAGCTGGCCCACAAGGATGTCTTCATGGCCTCCCAGACCGAGTGGTTCTATTCGTCGATTCTCGACCTGAACCTCAACGGCGACGTGCAGAAGGTCCTGCTGCGTGACATGCAGCGTCATCCGTTCAAGGCGCAGATCCTGCATCTCGATTTCCTGCGCATCAACGAGAACGAGGAAATCCGCGTGCGCGTTCCGTTGCACTTCCTGAACCAGGAGACATCGCCGGCAGGCAAGACCGCCGGCGTCATGATCCTGCATGAGGTGACCGAGGTCGAAGTTTCCTGTCTGCCGAAGGATCTTCCGGAGTACATCGAGGTCGATCTGGGCGGCTTGAAGGTGGATGACATCGTTCACCTGTCCTCGCTGACCCTGCCCAAGGGCACCGAGATCCCCGAGCTGAAACTGGGCAAGGAGCACGACATCACCGTGGTCAGCGCCAAGCTCGGTCGCGAGGAAGTCGATGTTGCTGCCGCTGGCGCGGAAGGTGACGTCGCCGCGAAGAAGGATGGCGAAGGCGACAAGTAAGTCATCGCGCCTGTCGCGCGTCATGCGCGGCGGGTCGATCGACCTTCATGAGCCGATTGCGCCTGATCGTCGGCCTCGGGAACCCCGGGGCCGAACATCTCAGAACCCGGCACAACGCCGGGTTCTGGTTTGCCGATGCGCTGGCCGCCCGGCAAGGCGGACGTTTCGGGATCGAATCGAAACTGCACGCGGAAACGACGAAGGTCGTGATCGATGGCGAGGCCCTTCATCTGCTCAAGCCGATCACCTTCATGAACAAGAGCGGCATCGCCGTGGTCTCGGCGCTGCGCTACTACAAGATTGAGCCCGAGGAAATGCTCGTCGTCCATGATGACCTCGATCTGCCGCCCGGTGCGGCCAGGCTCAAGTTCGACGGTGGGCACGGAGGCCAGAACGGGTTGCGCGACATTTTCGCCCATCTCGGTCACGGTCGATTCCATCGGCTGCGCATCGGTATCGGTCATCCCGGACACAGGGACAGGGTCACCTCGTGGGTGCTCGGTCGTGCCGGCGCCAACGATGAGCAGGCCATGCTGGGCGGCATCGGCGCGGCGCTGGACGTGCTTCCGCTGGTGGTCAGCGGGCAGCACAACGAGGCCATGAAGCGATTGCATACAAGCAAGGATTAGGAATTGGGGATTCGGGATTCGCAAAACGCCGGCACTCGTATCGCGGTGGCTTTCACGAATCCCGAATCCCGAATTTCGAATACCGGACATGAGCCATGGGCATCAAATGCGGCATCGTCGGTCTGCCGAACGTCGGCAAATCGACACTATTCAACGCGCTGACCAAGGCAGGAATCGCCGCGGCGAACTTCCCGTTCTGCACGATCGATCCGAACGTCGGAGTCGTCCCGGTACCTGATCCGCGACTCGGCGAACTGGCCGAGATCGTCAAGCCACAGAAGACGATTGCGACCTCGATGGAGTTCGTCGATATCGCGGGTCTTGTGGCCGGCGCTTCGAAGGGTGAGGGGCTCGGCAACAAGTTCCTTGCGCATATCCGTGAGGTCGATGCGATCGCCCACGTGGTGCGCTGCTTCGAGCATCCGGATATCGTTCATGTGGCCAATCGCATCGATCCGATCTCGGACATCGAGACAATCGACACCGAGCTCGCCCTGGCCGACCTCGAATCCGTCGACAAGGCGTTGAACAAGGTTGAACGCGCGGCCAAGGCCAACGACAAGGAAGCGCTGGCCAAGCGACCGGCTCTGCAAAAGCTCGCCGCCGCCCTCAATGAAGGCAAGCCGGCGCGTGCCGCAGGCCTCGATGAGGAGGAGTTGGCGCTGGTCCGCGACTTGTTTTTGCTGACACTCAAGCCATTGATGTATATAGCAAATGTTCTTGAGGATGGGTTCAACGACAACCCATTGCTCGAGCGCGTGCGGGAACGCGCGAAAAGCGAAGGGGCCGAAGTGGTTCCGGTCTGCGCGGCGATCGAGGAAGAGCTGTCCCAGCTCGACGACGCCGACCGCGATGCCTTCCTGGCCGACATGGGCTTTGACGAACCCGGCTTGAACCGCGTGATCCGTGCCGGCTACACCTTGCTCGGCCTGCAGACCTATTTCACCGCTGGCGTGAAGGAAGTGCGTGCCTGGCAGGTCAAGGTCGGTGCCACGGCGCCCCAGGCGGCAGCGGTCATCCATACGGACTTCGAGCGCGGCTTCATTCGTGCCGAAACGATCGCCTATGACGATTTCATCAAGTACCGTGGCGAGTCGGGCGCAAAGGAAGCCGGCCGGCTGCGTCTCGAGGGCAAGGACTACATCGTCAAGGAGGGCGACGTCCTGCATTTCCGCTTCAATGTCTGATCGATCGGGAGAGTGCCGTGTCGGGTCAACAGCGTGAGCTTGAATTCCAGTTCCTGGCCGAGCCGACCGATGTGAATTTCGGCGGCAAGATGCACGGCGGCGCCGTGCTGCGCTGGATCGACCAGGCCGGCTATGCGTGTGCGGTGGCGTGGAGTGGCAAGTACTGCGTGACGGCGGCGGTTGGCGGGATCGAGTTCGTTGCCCCGATCCTCATCGGTGATCTTGTTCAGGTTCGCTGCAAGCTCGTCCATACCGGAAACTCGAGCATGCACATCACGGTCGAAGTCGTCGCTCGGGACCTGCGATCGACTGTCGAGCGTCTGGCGACCCATTGCGTGATGACCTTTGTTGCGCTCGATGCGCCGGATGGTCGTCCGACTCCGGTGCCGAAATGGGTTCCGGTCAACGCCGAGGATCTGGCGCTGGCCCAGTACGCACTCAAGGTGATGGAGGTGGGTCAACGCATCGAGGAGGAGGCGGCAGCACTGCGCCGGATCTGAGCGGGGCGAGACGCCGCAAAGGCGGCTGCAGCTTGCCAGGCCAGCGGACTCCCGTTGATTCTTGTCCTGAACAACCCGTCCCGGCACGCATTTTGCTGTTGACACCCCGGCCGTGCTCCGCGAAAATGCGCGGCTCCGTGTCTGGAGGGATACCCAAGCGGCCAACGGGGGCAGACTGTAAATCTGCTGGCTTACGCCTTCGGTGGTTCGAATCCACCTCCCTCCACCAAGTCGCGGAGTACGGGATGTTTCATGTAGGTGGATTTGAACCACCGATTGAGAATGAAGGTTCGACGGGTCCGCCGGTAGCGGATTTGAACGCGACGCGAAGGCGGCGCGGCCCCGGAGGGGTGGAGGGCAGGATGCCCGGAGTAATCCATTCTCTCCAGCTGCAACGAGATTCGAAATTCGGGATTCGCAAGTGCGGTGAAACGGGCTTCTGCGGATCTTCAATACCGAATCCCGGCTCCAGGCGGGAGTAGTTCAATGGTAGAACATCAGTTTTCCAAACTGATTACGAGGGTTCGATTCCCTTCTCCCGCTCCAATGCTTCAGCGCGGCGTTGAGAGGGAGAGAACAGGTTTCTAGTAGATGGGTCAGCACGGATGCTGGTCCTGGATCGCCGACAGGAAGTCGGCTGACGTAATTGAGAGTCCGGCAGGATGCCGGTTTGAGCTTGCCCATCAGGGAAGATGGCTGAAACAACTGCTCACGTAGCTCAGTCGGTAGAGCACTTCCTTGGTAAGGAAGAGGTCGATGGTTCGATTCCATTCGTGAGCACCACCTTGATCCCATCCAGTCATACGATCTCCCGAGAAGAATTACTGCCATGTCGAAAGAGAAATTCGAGCGCAAGAAGCCCCACGTAAACGTCGGCACGA
>ENA-UOWO01003175-UOWO01003175.1-activated-sludge-metagenome-genome-assembly--contig:-NODE-3175-length-19404-cov-5.953124_pt1 | contig 19404 bp, 26 predicted proteins | sample MGYA00238148_ERZ761564 | MGnify/ENA primary metagenome ERZ761564 (study PRJEB28885, sample SAMN05720194) | activated sludge metagenome | isolation source: Anaerobic digester | place: USA... | reverse complement strand
AAAATTATCAAAAAATATTACTAATTATTTGTCTGTTCTAGACAAGCACCAAATATTATTATTGGGATTAAAATATTAATATGAAAATAGTTAAATGGTCCGCAAGAATACTAGCCCTTGGCATACTTATATTTGCCTTGCCGTTTTATTTCGGTTACGGCAATCCGTTGCCGTTTGCCAAGCCGGATTACTCATTGTGGGAAAATGTCGCTCTGGCAATGATGCCACTAGTTTTTATAGGCCTCGCTTTGGGTTGGAAGTATCCTAAAGCGGGCGGATTGTTAACTATAATACCAATCATTATCGGATCTATAGTCGGACTTTTGACAGAAGCAAACTTCAACATCAACCTGGCAATGCCTATTATTCCGGGAATTTTATATTTAATAGATGGGTATAAAAAATTTAAAATCGTATTTTCTATTTTGGCCATATTATTCGGCGCGTTTTTAATTGTATTCGGCGGTTATGATGACAGCCCGGGAGCGCAAGGGCTCGGCCTTTTATTAATTATAACTACTATTATTATTGCAATCAGAAGTAAAAATAAAAAATAATCTAATATGATTTTTGAGCATTCTTCAAAACATAAAATGGTTTTGCTTATGGCCTTCCTTGTTATTTTAGCGTTAGGTGTTTTTATAATTTTTTATTCTTCAATCATTTTTCAAGAAGGTAATCCTTGGCCACAAATCAAAGGCATAGCCCAGTTAACTTTTAGCCATCAGGATGTGGTAAAATTAGATATTGGGGAAAACAAATATATTACCAAAAGCGACAATCCAGAGATCATCAAATCTTTTATGAAAGAGAGGGGATATGAGTTTACGGAACAAATGGGCGCGGGCTATCTTTTTGAATCAGATGCCGGAACAAGCGCGGTGGCGGTTCACAGATATTACAGCCGATATTATTCTTTGTGGAGCATTAGTGAAAATTTAACCACTAAAGATAATACCTTGGCCGACGAATTGAAAGAATGTCTGCCCAAAAGTGATATGGGGAGTTTCGAGAGATGCAAAGAACTTCTAGCTAAGATTGTAAATTTTGATGATTGTGTTAAGGCTGGTTTTCCCATTATGGAAACCTACCCGCTCCAATGCGCCACGCTTGATGGCCGGAACTTTACCGATGAAAGTAATGGCGATTGGAATATGGCTTTAACAGTCCTTGAAAATTGTGAAGTGGCAAGAGTATTTCAAAATCATAGTAAATTGGTAAAGTTAAAACTTAAAAATGGCGATGAACTCGTAGTTTATGAACCCCAGATCGATGAGGTTATGGAAGTGGTGGAAAATTTGGATGGTAAATGTGGCGATATTATATTGGGCACAGAATAACATAAAAATAATTTTATTAATAATTTTATAAAAAACTATGTCTAAAAAAATAGATTCAAATACCAGATTCTATATTGATCTTGATATCGATTTAATGAAAATCATCAGCTGGGACTATGGTCAGAGGCAAGAACTTGAACAAAAATTACCCAACCCTAATCACCGCCGGATTTTCATTACCAAAGGTCAATATAATAAATTGGAGCAGGAAGACTAAAACGTAATCAATCATTGATTAAATTCATAAAGAACTTATTGATTATTAGTAAAATTTTGTTTAATATTCATACCTTTCAATATAATAAAGGTGTTTAATTATTAATGAATTACATATGGCTAATTGGTATAAAATTAAAAGTCGGGGCAATGTTGATGACCGGCGCTCGCTAAAACCTTTGGCGGTGGGAGGCGTCAGTATCACTGCCGTAGCGCTCATGCTTTTGACAAGCTATTTAAGCAACGGCAGTATAGAAACGACATTAAGGGATGTCGCTCAAACCGTGATAGAAGAACAGTTTCAGCAGACGCAAAATTCTTCTTTGGCCGAGGATACCAGCCAATATACCGGGGAAGATCCATACGAAGAATTTGTCAAAATTGTCTTGGGCTCAATCAATGATATTTGGAGACAATTTTTTTCGGCTTCGGGCAAATCATTTACCGAACCGAAGTTGGTTTTATTCCGGCAAGCGACCGCATCTGGTTGTGGCATTGCTACGTCTCAGGTCGGACCGCATTATTGTTCTGCCGACCAAACGATTTATTTGGACGAAACTTTTTTTGATGAAATGGCAAGCCGTTACGGCGCGCAGGGAGGTGATGTCGCGGAAGCTTATGTGATTGCCCATGAAGTGGGCCACCATGTCCAGAATTTATTGGGAACTTTGGATGAATTATCCTCGGATGACAACGAGACATCAGTAAAATTAGAACTTCAGGCCGATTGTTATGCTGGCTTGTGGGCGAATTCTATCCGTGATGAAGGTGTATTTGATGCTGGAGAGATCCGGGAAGCGATGGATGCCGCGGCCGCGGTTGGAGACGATCGAATACAGGAAAAAGCCCAAGGATATTCGAATCCAGAAACTTTTACGCACGGAACGGCGGAGGAGCGGGAGAAGTGGTTTACCAAAGGATATGAAGAGGGTAGGGTCAGCGCTTGCGATATCTCCTCTTAAATTAATGAACAAAATTGTATGGGCGGAGTTCAGTTTGTTTGTTTTTTAATGTTTATGTAAATATGGATAATGTTATCAATAAAATCCGCAAAGAACTTCGGCAAAACGCGGATGAAAAACTAAAAAAGAGCGGCCAAAGATTTTTTAAGGAACCAGTCAAAATGTACGGTATGAAAACCGCCTTGGGTCTTCAAATTGGCAAAAAATATTGGCAAGCAATTAAAGAAAATAGTAAACAAGAAATTTTTGCCATGTGCGAAGAGTTGTGGCAATCAGGCTATATGGAAGAATCTTTTATCGCTTGCAACTGGTCGTACTATGTCCGGGAGCAATACGAGGAAAAAGATTTCGCGATTTTTGAAAAGTGGGTGAAAAAATATGTGGCCAACTGGGCTTCGTGTGACACGCTGTGTAATCACACTATTGGTGCGTTTGTGGAAATGTATCCGAAATTTTTAAAGAATTTAAAATCCTGGGCCAAATCCAAAAACCGCTGGATGCGCCGTGCCTCCGCGGTTTCTTTGATCATTCCGGCCAGACAGGGAAAATTTTTAAAAGATATTTTTGAGATTGCGGATATTTTGCTTTTGGATAATGACGATTTGGTTCAGAAAGGCTACGGCTGGATGCTTAAGGTGGCGAGCGAATCACATCAAAAAGAGGTCTTTGATTATATAATGAAAAATAAAACCAGAATGCCTCGCACAGCACTCCGCTATGCCATAGAAAAAATGCCTAAAGATTTAAAAATAAAAGCAATGGCAAAATAATATGGACGAAAAAATAAAACAATATATAGCCAAGCAACCATCTCCGCAAAAAGAGATAATTCTCGCTGTCCGAAAAATATTTTTTGAAACCTTAAAGAATTGCGAGGAAAAATTCGGCTGGGGTGTAATCGTCTTGTGCGGAGGCAAGTTTTATATTGGTGCCATGAAAAGCAGGGTGCATGTTGGTTTTTCTATCATTGGTTTAAACAAGGATGAGATTAAGTTTTTTGAAGGAGGAGGCAAAACAATGAAACATCTTAAAATCCCTGATTTAAAAAGTATAGACGAATTGAAACTAAAAAAACTGATCAAGCTAGTCAATAAAAAATCCAAGTGTGTTGGGTGTTAAAATTATAAATTAATTTACAAAAATATGAATAATCAAAACCAAGAGTGTTGTCCGAAATTTGATCCCGCGCCCTGGGATGGGAAGATTTTGGACTGGGACAAAAAAAGATTTATCAAAGGCAAAGTTTTCACCCTGTTTTTTATGCCCATCAATTTTGGCAAAGTAATTGTCAAATTGATGGCCAAAATTGATAAAGCCGGGGCCAAGGCTGAGGATTGGATGAGTCTTTCCGATCATACCTCCAAATGGAATATGGATTTGTATCTGGCAGTTGACAAAGAAGTACCGGGCGCTGAAAATATTACTTTAAGCGGTAAATTTTTCAGCAAGGTTTATGAAGGTGATTTTAAACAAACTGGAAAATGGTGTCAGGATTATGAGAATATTGTCAAAGATAAAGGCATGAAGGTCAAAAAATGGTATATGTGGTACACAACTTGCCCCAAATGTGCCAAAAAATATGGGAAGAATTACACAGTAATTATTGGTAAGGTGGAATAAAAATTATAAAAAATATTTAAAAATAATTTAATACCTTATGAACACTATCCCCAAAATAATCATTGGCGCGGTCACGGTCGTTGTTTTGGTCGCGGCTGGCTTTTTTTTAAAAAATACTTTGATTGATTCTGATCAAAAAGAATTGGACACGCCAGAAAAAATCGTGGCTGACTACAAAGATCTTTTGACCGAAGCGGAAGAGTTGCAAAACTCTGCTGGGGTGAATTGCGGTGATAAAAAAGAGACTAATAAAAAAATAGACGCTTTGGAAAAAAAGTTGGCGGATTTGGCCGAGCGTAAAAAGCAATGGCTGGACAGTGTGCCCAAGTTGCCAGATGTAGAGCCGGAAGTATTAAATGGTGATAATCCACTGGGTCGCCCCGGATCCGAAGTGCCAGATTTAGGCTCTGATGTGCCGCCATTGCCGGATATTAATCCTGAAAATAGGGGAGTACCCGGCTCAGAAGTGCCTGAATTGACCCCTGATGTACCACCCTTACCAGAAATTGATATAGAATCAACTGAATATATTCCTGAAATGCCCGAAATAAATCCCGGTCGACCCGGCTCAGAAGTGCCCGAGCTCGGTTCAGATGCACCACCTTTGCCAGAAATAAATGAAATCAATATTATTGACCCCAATGAAAATATTTTTCAAATGGACGACAATGCCCAAAATATAAAAGATATTTTGCAAGCCTTGAGAGATTTGTGCCAAGAAGCAGAGCCAACCCCAAAAATTATTTCTGATAAATGCACTGATGCTTGCAAGAGGCACAAAGATTGCGCCGCCTATACCGAGGACGTGACGGCAACTGATTTGGCTGATGCCTATAATGCTTGTATGGAAGAATGCCCCACTTGGCCAAAGGAGATGGTCAGATGTATCAATGCCACGGATATTAAAACACCCAATGACTGTGTTGGTTTTGTACAGTGCCAACTACCGCAATTTTATGACAAATATTTACAATAATTAAATTGAGTCGGATAAAAAATTATGAAAAAATATCTGAAAATAATTTTATACATCCTCGCCATGCTGTTTGGTATTTTTATGTTTATCTATGGTGGTTATGATGATAGCCCAGGCGCGCAACTTTTGGGCGTGGTGTTTTTTGTTTTGGGCGTAGTCGGTTTAATTAAAATAAATAAAAAATAATTTTAACAAATAATCTTATGCTCAGCAAAAAAATCGCCATTTTCGAAGGTAAAAAAATCCGTCGAGTGTGGGATGAGGAAAAAGAACTGTGGTATTTTTCGGTTATTGACGTAATTGAAGTGCTTACGGATAGCACCCAGCCTAGTAAATATTGGACAGCCATGAAAGCCAGGGTAAATATTGAGGGTGGAATTCAGTTGTCTACAATTTGTAGGCAACTGAAATTGGAGTCATCTGATGGCAAAAAGTATGCCACCGATTGCGCAAATACAGAAGGCATATTTCGTATTATCCAATCAATTCCCAGTCCCAAGGCCGAACCATTCAAGCTGTGGCTGGCCAGGGTGGGCTATGAGCGAGTAGAGGAAACCGAAGACCCGGAAAAAGCCATTCAACGAGCACTGGCTACTTATCTCAAAAAAGGTTATTCTAAAAATTGGGTGGATTTGCGCCTGAAGAGTATAGAAATCAGAAAAGATCTGACTAATGAATGGCAAGAGCGGGGTGTAAAAAACAATGACGAATTTGCTATTTTGACTGACGACATTTCTTTTGCTTGGGCTGGCTTGAAGACCAAGGATTATAAAAAACACAAGGCTTTAAAAAAAGAGAATCTGCGCGATAATATGACCAATTTAGAATTGGTTTTAAATATGTTGGCGGAAACCGCGACGACCGAGATATCCAAAAAGCGCGAGCCGAAAACCTGGCCGGAAAATAGGCAAGTGGCCCATGAGGGCGGCAGTATTGCCGGCAATGCCAGAAAACAAATTGAAGTCAAAACCGGCCAGTCAGTGATCAGTCGGCTCAATTTTAAAAAAATGCAAGAACACAAAAGAATTAAAAAATAATTTTATGGCTAAAGAAATCATTCAGCTCAGCAATCAACCCGTAGCTCATTATGACTCGGCTACCTTAGAAATTAATCTGGGCAATTTTTTGGATTTGCTAGCCAATGCCGGCACCGACACCGTGGCTATACATAAGGCATGTTTGGACCCTAATTTTTTTGATTTAAAAACTTTAATCGCCGGCGAAATGTTCCAGAAAATAGCCAACTATCGCAAGCGTCTGATTATCCTGGGTGATTTTTCCGCCATCGCCAGTCAAAGTTTTAAAGATTTAATTTACGAAGCCAACCAAAGCGGTCAAATTGTTTTTGCCAAAGACTGGGCCGAAGCTGAAAAATTATTAAAAAAATAATTCAGTCAAAACATTTTATTTACGGCCAAGAATCTTAAATGCTCAATTAAACTGCCGTCGATTTTATAAATTATTTATTTTTGCTATAATAAATTTATTAATATGTGGATTAGTCCCAACAATAAATTAATTTGCAAACCGAATAATTATTATTGTTTGGTTGTATTTTTTTGTTGTTTTATTTTTTATTTTTTATTTTTTACTCATGGCGCCAGCGCCGCCTACACGGCCGAATATTGGAATGTGGATTTGGGTGAAGCGCCATCTTTTCCTGAAGGTTCAGCCGACTACACTACTAGCATTGAGAATATTGATTTTAGTTGGGGCGAATCTTCGCCAGCAACTGGCACGATTAACGCCAATGGTTTTGTCGCTCGCTATACGCAAACTATTAATTTTCAAGCCGGCACTTATTATCTTGAAACAGAATCCGACGACGGCATTCGTGTCTATCTTGATAATGTTATTATTGACGATTTAAATAATTGGATTGATCAGGGAACTACTGCTTATCACGCCACTCAAAATATTTCTGCCGGCAATCATACAATTAAAGTTGAGTATTACGAAAATTCTGGCGGAGCGGTCGTTCGCTTTGCCTATACCAAACTCACGCCTTCCGTCTCTGCATATTTTCCATCTGACAATGCCAGTGGTGTTACCACCACAGCGGATCTCATTTTGACTTTTGACGAAGCGGTTGATGCCAAGACTGGCAATATTACTATTTACAAAGCCAGCGATGATTCAATTTTTGAACAAATTCCCGTCACGGCCAGTACCAATATCACTGGTTCTGGCACAGCTTCAATAGCTATTAACGCCACTTCGACTTTAGCTGATCTAACCAGCTATTATGTCAAAATTGATACCGCTGCTTTTGAAGATACTTCTGGCAATAGTTATGCTGGTATCACTGACACCACGACTTGGAATTTTACCACCAGTGATTGCACCAATCCCAGCGTCTCCAATTTTTTTCCTGCCGATGGCGCTATTACCGCCACTACGACCGCTAATCTCATTTTAACTTTTGACGAAGCAGTTGATGTCAAGACTGGCAACCTCGTGATTTACAAATCTAGTGATGACAGTGTATTTGAAACTATTGCTGTTACTTCTGGTAATGTCACCGGTTCTGGCACAGCTAGCCTAATGATCAACCCGACTTTTGATTTTGATTATGAAACCAGCTATTATGTCAAAATAGATGCCAGCGCTTTTGATGATACTTCTGGCAATAGTTATGCTGGTATCACTGACACCACGACTTGGAATTTTACCATTGAAAACCCGCCACCTTGTCCAACTGTTGAGCATGCCGCTACCTACAATCATTATCCGACTTGCGGTGTTGCCGCTTGCGAATCGGGCTATACTTTATCCAATGGTGCTTGCGGCCGAACACCAACCGGCGGTGGTTATATTGTTCCGTCTTCAATCGGCAACGGCCAAGCTGATAGCGCTATCCCCATGCATGAATCAAAAAACCTTGGTTTAATTGATGGCGCTGGTTTTAACATTCTCGGCTATCTTGATTCTGTCGCGAATTTCAGCGCCCTTACCAGTCAAAATAAAATCATAACAGAGCATAGCTTGAAAATTATCAGCCTAGACACGCTGACCAAGAAAATCAAGGTCTTGATCCAATCGGATCCGCTCACTTTGGAATTGGGTGTGGGTGAAACAAAAAATATCGATCTGGACAACGATCAAGTCAGCGATATCGCCTTGACTTACAATGAATTGCTTATTAATCGGGTGGATTTGACTATTGAGCAGTTGGATTTACATTCCCAAAGCAAAGTTCCGTATCTGGAAAATACTCTTATCAAAACAAAAGATCGCCCTGTTGTTTTTGTTATCCAAGACGGTAAAAAATGTCCTTTTTACAATGCGCAAGCTTTTTTGAGTCATGGTTACAATTGGAAAGATATAAAAGTTGTTGAAGATTTATCAGAAATATCTGATGGTGAAATAATTTATGTCAAAGAAAGTCTTAAAAATAATTATCAATTTACTCGTGATTTGAAAATTGGCCTGATGGGCGAAGACGTTAAAGAACTACAGAAATATTTAAACGCCAATGGTTTTGTTTTAGCCGCAGATGGTTCTGGCTCGCCCGACAAGGAAACAGACAAGTTTGGCAGTCTAACCCGAAACGCTCTAATCAAATTTCAACAAGCCAATGATATTTCACCAGCCGTTGGCTATTTTGGACCAGTGACCAGAAAATTTGTTAATAATAAATAAAAATTAGATGCCATTTGCTAGTTTGGCCGCATTACTTCCCTCCGGTGTCAGGAGAGCTGTTTTTATTTTTTTAAATATCTTAAAATAATCTTATATATTATAATTTGAGGTCTTTTGGTTGTTTGCGTTTATCTATCGCGGTTATGATGACAGCCCGGGCGCGCAACTTTTAGGCTTGGTGTTTTTTGTCTTCGGCGTGATGAGATTAGTTAGGTTTAAAAAAAGAATAACTAATCAGTAATGAGCTATATCAAAAAATCTAAATTTGTTTATTTGACAAAAATTAGTTTTGGGTATATATTCATAATAGATAGTAGTCAAAGGTCGAGCTATCTGTTATAATTAATCATCTAAATAAAAATATATGCCTAAATTAGACAAAACTGGCCCCTTGGGCCAAGGACCTCTGACCGGCAGAGGGTTGGGACCTTGCGGCGGCGGCATGCGGCATGGTTGGGGCTGTTTTGGCGGCTATGGTTTCGGTGCCAGAAGATTCGCTTCTCCCAAAAATCAATTGGTTGCTCTTGAGGAAGAAAAAGCTCTCTTGGAGGAAGAATTGGCCGCCGTGCAAGAGGAAATTACTGTCCTGAAAACCCAAAAATAAAAGAAGGCTTTGAGACCCCGCCCTTATAACTAAGGGCGGGTGTAGCCTTCTTTAAAAATTAATTTATCATGTTAATAAGAAAATATCAATATCTATGCCCAGACCTAGACTGTGTCGGCGAGTAAAATTTAATCCCAATATCACTTATTTTAAGCCCCAAGGCGTGCCTATGAGGGAGCTTGAAATTATTGAGCTAACCACTGAGGAGATGGAAGCTTATAGATTGAGGCACATCAACGACTTGGATCAAAAAGAAGCGGCTGAAAAAATGCGCACCTCGCAGAGCACTTATCAAAGAATTTTATGCTCCGCTTACAAAAAAATTGCTGAGGCCTTGATCAATGGCAAGGCAATAAAAATCATTAAGAATTAATTTATTATTAACTGAATACAAATTCATGGAAACAAACATGCAAACAAACCAAAACTTTGGCGTAGCTATGCCGCGCATTGGCGATAAAGCTCCGACTTTTAAAGCGGTCACCACTCAAGGAGAAATAGACTTCCCCAAGCAATATGAGGGTAGCTGGGTGATTCTTTTCTCTCATCCGGCCGATTTTACTCCAGTCTGCACTTCGGAATTCATGACTTTTGCCAGCATGGAAGAAAAATTTGCTCAAGCAAATTGTAAATTAGTGGGCTTGTCAGTTGATGGTTTATACAGCCATATCGCTTGGCTGAGGACCATTAAAGAAAAAGTCGAATATAAGGGTATGAAGGATGTGGAGGTCAAATTTCCCCTGATCGAGGATATTACTATGGAAGTGGCCCAAAAATATGGCATGATTCAACCTGGCGAGAGCAATACCAAAGCTGTCCGAGCGGTATTTTTTATCGACCCCAAGGGTATTATTAGGGCGATTATCTATTACCCTTTGAGTTTGGGTAGAAACTTTGATGAACTTTATCGCGCCCTGATTGCCATGCAAACTGCCGATGAATTTTCTGTGGCCTTGCCAGCTGATTGGCGGCCGGGCGATGATGTTATCGTCCCCACTGCCGGTTCTTGCGGCGTAGCCAAAGATCGCATGACTAACCAAGAAAATATGCATTGCTATGACTGGTTTTTCTGCACCAAAAAAATAAGTCAGGAAGAAATTGAACAAAAAATAATCAAAAAATGAAAATAGGAATAAATATTAAAATTTTCATATTTATTTTATCAATTTTGCTCTTATCGCCCCAATTGGTGCTAGCTCAAAGTGATGCCAGTGAGCCGATTGAAGAAATTTTTAAAGCCAAGGTTATTGAGATCTTGGAGCAAAAAAGCTATGTGCGCGAAGACGGCTCAACTTCCGTGCGGCAGAAATTAAAACTCAATGGTTTGGCTGGCGCGTGGAAGAACAAAGAAATAATTTTTGACGGCATGGAATTTGACCTTTTGTCCGGTGGCACATATCGGGTCGGCGATGATATTTTAGTTAATCGTAGTTCTGGACCGGCTGGCGAGGATAACTTTTATATTATTGGTTATTCTCGCACCAGGCCTATCTATTGGTTAGCTTTTTTATTTGCCCTGATCGTTGTGGCTGTCGGCCGCTTCAAGGGTTTTCGGGCGTTGCTTGTCTTAGCTTTGACCTTTTTGGTTATTTTAGAATTTATTATCCCCAAAATATTATCAGGGAGCGATCCGCTCATCATTAGTGCCATCGGTTCTCTGTTTATTTTGGTCTTGGCTGTTTATCTCACCGAGGGTTTCAAAAGGACCGCTACACTCGCTGTATTTTCTGTTTTAATTTCTTTAATTATTACCAGCTTTTTATCTGTTTGTTTTTCGGCCATGGCCAAGCTGACTGGTTTTGCCAACGAAGAAACCATGTTTTTGATTGGCTTGGCTGGGTCTGATATTAATATTAAGGGATTATTATTGGCTGGTATAATTATTGGCGCTTTGGGCGTGCTTGATGATGTTGTTATCTCCCAGATATCTTTGGTGCAGGAACTGAAAATTTCCAATCCCGAATTATCGAAAGGCCAACTTTATAAACGGGCCATGAAGGTCGGCATTTCACACCTTAGCTCTATGGTTAATACTTTATTTTTGGCTTATGCTGGCGCCTCCTTGCCGCTTCTTATTTTATTTAGTGTCAAGCAACCTCCGTTTCTGACTTTTAACCAAGTTTTAGACAATGAGATGATTGCCACGGAAATTGTCAGAACTTTGACTGGCAGTATCGGTTTGATATTGGCTGTGCCGATTGCGACTTTTTTGGCCGTACAATTTATCAATAAAAAGATAATTAAAAATTAATTTATAACCATATGAAAGTCTTAAAATTTGGGGCAGTGTGGTGCTCCGGTTGTTTGGTCATGAAGCCTAGATGGCAGGAAATTGAAGCAGAAAATCCTTGGCTTAAAACAGAATATTATGATTTTGACGTTGACAAGGAGCTGGTGGAAAAATATAAAATTGATCAAAATTTGCCCGTTTTTATTTTTTTGGACCATCAGAACAAAGAATTTTTACGCTTGAGCGGCGAGGCAGAAAAAGAAAAATTATTGGAAATTATCAGCCAAAATCGCGATCGATAATTATGAAAAGACTTATATTTTTTCTCCTGATTTTATTTTTTTTAGCTTTATTGCCTTGGGGCGAGGCCGGCGCTCAGGAGCAAAACAAAATTAATATTTACTTTTTCTGGCAATCGGACTGCCCCCACTGTGCCGCCGAAAAACCATTTTTAGAAAATCTAGTGGAAAAAAATTCATCGCTGGAGCTTCATTCTTTTGATATTAGCGCTCGCCGGGAAAACTTAGACCTCTTAATCGAGATTGGCAAAAAATTGAATATCAATATTCAGGGCGTTCCTTTCACTCTAGTTGGCGAAAATTACTTTATCGGTTGGTATGACCAAGAAACCACCGGAGCGAGCTTACAGCAAGCTGCTGATTTGGCCATCATCGGTTATTCGCGTGATGTGGTGCAAGAGATACAAAATGGTAAAACCTCGTTCAATTCTGACAGTGATAATTCCAGCCCGACGAAAAATATGTCCGCGCCTTCGCCCCGACAAATCAATTTACCGATTTTGGGTGCGATTGAAATCCAGGATTTGTCTTTGCCTGCTTTGACTATTTTGATGGGCGCCCTAGACGGGTTTAATCCTTGCGCTATGTGGGCGCTTTTATTTTTGATCAGCCTGCTTTTGAATATGAAAGACCGGAGAAGAATGTGGATTTTGGGTACGATTTTTATTATCACTTCGGCTTTGGTTTATTTTCTTTTTATGTCCGCTTGGTTAAACTTGATCTTGTTTTTGGGCTTTGTTTTATGGGTGAGAATTATTATTGGCTTGGTGGCTCTTTTGGGCGGTAGCTACAATTTAAAAGAATTTTTTACCAATAAAGATAGCGGCTGTAAAATTACCAACAATCAGAAAAGACAAAGAGTTTTTGATAAAATAAAAGCCATAACCCAAGCGCGTAGTTTTTGGCTGGCGCTTGGCGGCATGATAGCTTTGGCTTTTGCCGTTAACTTGGTGGAGCTGATTTGCTCGGCTGGTTTGCCGGCCGTCTATACTCAGATTTTAACCTTGAGTGACTTAGTGACTTGGCAGTATTATTTTTATCTTGCTTTGTATATCTTGGTTTTTATGCTAGATGATTTATTTGTATTTTTTGTGGCCATGATTACCCTGCAAATGACGGGCATCACCACTAAATATACCCGCCTCTCAAAATTAATTGGAGGCCTCTTGATGTTATCTATCGGTTTGCTTTTGATTTTCAAACCCGAGTGGCTGATGTTTGGCTAGCATGTAAAAATATGTTATTATTAACCATACAGACTTTATGGATAAAAATAGAATTAATTATACCCTAGATATATTGATGGCCGTGGCGGCCTTAGTGGTAGCCACGACCGGTTTAATAATTTTTTTCTTTTTGCCAACTGGTCAATGGCGCGGTGGTTGGCAAGAGTTTCTCGGTATTCCCAAGAGAATTTTGGTTGATTGGCACAACTGGTCGGGGATAATTTTGCTTTTTCTTATAGTGATCCATTTCTTCCTGCACTGGCCATGGCTGATTGCGACCACCAAAAACTTATTTAGAACCAAAAATCAAAGCTAATTATTTTATAAATTTTTACTATTTACTACCCGTTTCAACCACTGGTACTGGTTAAAGAACGAAAGGAAAACACTTACTCATGTTTTTAGACTTTGTATTATTAATAGTTTCCTTGGCGGTTATCATCAAAAGCGCTGATCTGGCCATACTTTATTCCAGTCGCTTGGCCGAGGGTTTCAAATTATCGAGATACTTGGTGGGATTTTTGATCGTAGCCGTGATTTCTATTCTGCCGGAAACCTTTGTGGCCATCACTTCGGCGCTTGAGGGCATACCGGCTTTTGGCTTAGGAACGCTCTTTGGATCCAACATAGCTGATTTGACCTTGGTTTTTGTCTTGGTGGTTTTGATTAGCGGCCGTAGTTTGAAAGTGGAGAGTCGAATTATCAAAAACCGTTTTTTGCACATAGGCGCGATGGCGGTTCCGATTATTCTGGGTCTGGATGGGTATTATAGTCGGTCAGAGGGCGTTGTTTTAATAGCCGTAGGTTTGGGTTTCTATTATTTAATTTTCAAGAAAAACAAACGCGAAAGCGTTACCGGCAAAAAAGAAATTAAAGCTGGCAACGTTTTTAAATTGCTTTTGAGCATGGCCGGCTTGCTTTTGGGGGCTCATTTTACGGTGAGATACGGGGTTGATTTGGCTCGGGAATTGAGTGTCAGCCCGGTAATCATCGGGATGTTTGTCGTTGCGCTCGGCACTACCCTGCCGGAATTATTATTTTCTATCCGGGCGGCCAAACGGGCTTATGATGGCTTGGCTCTGGGAGATATTCTGGGGACCGTCGTGGCTGACGCGACAATCGTGGTCGGCATCATAGTCAGTATTCGGCCCTTTGCTTTTAACCAAAGACTTATCTATATCTCCGGGGTTTGTATGGTCTTTGCCACGGTGCTCTTGTTCCATTTTATGAAAACCGGCAAGGTGCTGACCAAAAGAGAAGCTTGGTTGCTGTTGCTTTTTTATTTTGTTTTTGCTACTGCGGAATTATTGGTTAATGAAAGTTTTTGACGATACTATCTTTGTTTATTTTGCCCTAGGTATTTTTTAGCTTTGAATTAAAGGTGATTATTATTATAAATTAAATTTATTTTATGATAGCCAAAGAACAAATCTATAAGTGTGAAATTTGCGGCAATGTAGTCGAGGTCGTTTCGGCTGGCGGCGGGACGCTGGTGTGTTGCGGCCAACCGATGAATCTGGAATCGGCTGATCAAGAAGCCTAGCGCCTAATAAAATCCGTCGACTGAATCAGAAGGCGGATTTTTTGACTCCGACAAAGAAAGATGGGAGAATAAAGACATCTAAATATTTAAGTATTTGAACACATAAGTATCAAAATTATGGTTTATGATTTGATTGTCATCGGCGGGGGTCCGGCCGGCATGATGGCGGCGGGACGAACAGGAGAGAGGGGAGGGAGAGTTTTATTGCTGGAGAAAAATCCCCGGTTGGGTGTCAAACTCGCCATCACTGGCAAAGGCCGTTGCAACCTCACGAATGCTGAACCGGAGATAAAAAAATTCATTGCCAATTATGGGGTTAACGGCAAATTTTTGTTTTCGGCTATGAGCCGATTTGATAATTTTGATGTGATAGATTTTTTTGAGCAACGCGGCGTGAAAACCAAGGTGGAAAGGGGACAGCGAGTTTTCCCGGAGAGCGACCAATCGAGAGACGTGAATGAAGCGCTCCTGGAGTATTTGCGAGACAACAAAGTGGCAGTCAGAACCAAAGCCGCCGTTAAGGAGCTCGCAATAAGAAATAAAAGAATCGAGAAAGTGGTTTTGCTTGGGCAAGAAGAATTGGCGGCTAAAAATTATTTAATCGCCACCGGCGGCCAGTCTTATCCCGGTACCGGCTCCAATGGTGATGGCTACGATTGGCTCAAGCGGCTGGGTCATAAGATCGTGGAACCGCGGCCGGCTTTGGCGCCGATTGTTTTGCGGGAAAATTGGATACAGGAGTTGGAGGGTTTGAGTTTGAAAAACGTGGCCATAAGTGTTTGGCAAAACAAGAAAAAAATTGACAACCGTTTTGGTGAAGCATTGTTCACCCGCCATGGCATGAGTGGGCCAATAATTTTGGATATGAGCAAAAAAATCGGAGAATTGCTGGCCTTGGCCTCTGGCCCTGTTGAGCTAATGATTGATTTCAAACCGGCCCTAAATGAAAAAATTTTAGACGAAAGATTGCGAAAAGATTTTGCGGCCCAGATCAATAAAATGTTTAAAAATAGCTTGACTTGGTTATTGCCCCAAAAAATGATTCCAGTCATAATTCGCTTGTCTGGAATCAGTGGCAACAAAAAAGTCAATGCGATCACTCGGATTGAGCGTCAAAAATTATCCAAACTATTAAAAAGTTTTCCTTTGACAGTCAAAGCGGTTGGCGGTTGGGAAACAGCCATTATCACAGCTGGCGGAGTAGACTTGAGAGAGGTTGATCCCAAAACGATGCACTCAAAGATTATTGAGAACCTGTATTTTGCCGGAGAGATATTGGATATTGATGGACCGACCGGCGGATTTAATTTGCAAATATGTTGGAGTACTGGATTTGCGGCCGCCGAGGGCATAATTTTAAATCATAATTTGCCAACCCCGGCAAGCCCTAGATAAAAAATTAGAATTATTCGCCAAGAGCGGCTAAAGGACTGTCCTTGTTTAACTAAAATATACAGAAATGGTATAATTTACTCGAATATTGAAAATTATAATAATGAATAAATTTAGCAATTAATCATAAGTATATGTTTAAAAAAACATTACAAGAGTTCAAGGAATTCGCTGTCAAGGGCAATGCCATGGATCTGGCCGTGGCCGTGGTTATCGGCGGTGCCTTTGGCAAGATTGTCAGTTCCCTTGTCAACGATCTCATTATGCCGATCGTGGGTGTGATTTTGGGTGGTGTGAATTTTACCCACTTGTCATTGACCCTCAAGGGCGCCAAATTTAACGCGGCCGGCGCCAAAATAGCGGAAGCGGTCACGCTGAATTATGGCTCTTTTATTCAGGCGTTAGTGGATTTTCTGATTATCGCCTGGGTGATATTCATGATGGTCAAAATCATCAATGGGTTGAAGCGCAAAGAGCAACCAGTCGAGACAGTCGAGCCGCCGGCCCAGGAAAAACTTTTGACAGAAATTAGAGACATATTGAAAAATAACAAGTAATTTTTACCGGGTAAGAAGACTTAAAAATAATCAGCATTATGGCTGATTGGCAACTGAAGGCAAGATAAATAAAATAATAAATTCATGAAGCAAGCACAGGCTTTGGAAATTCTAAAAACCGGAACGAATGTTTTTTTGACCGGTCAGGCCGGTAGTGGCAAGACGCATATTTTGAATCAGTACGTGACTTATGCCCGCGAGCAAGGGAAAAAGGTGAGTGTGACGGCTACGACCGGCATCGCGGCCACGCATTTGAACGGCCTGACAATCCACTCCTGGTCCGGGCTTGGGGTCAAAGAAAAACTTTTTCCGAGCGATTTTGATGCCTTATTGAAAAAGAAGTATCTGAGGCGCAATATTATTGAAACCGATATTTTGGTTATTGATGAGATTTCTATGCTCTTGGCTGGGCAGTTGGATTTAGTAAATCAAATTTGTCAGGCTTTTCGCCAAAACCTAAAACCTTTTGGCGGCTTGCAGGTCATACTTACTGGTGATTTTTTTCAGTTACCGCCAGTCGTTAAAGGCGAGGAGCGGGCAGTCTGGGCCCTCAATGCTGATGTTTGGCCGCTTTTGGCCATGCGGACTTGTTATTTAGACGAACAGTATCGCCAAGATGATCAACTGTTGGTGGATATTTTGAATGAGATCCGGGGTAATTATTTGAGCGCTCGAGGGCGAGCCGCTCTTTTGGGGCGGCTAAACTTTGAATTTAGCGAAAACACTTTCCCGACCAAACTTTATACCCACAATGTTGACGTCGACGCGATCAACAATCAGGAGCTCGAGAAACTGGCCAGCACTGCCAAAGCCTACCGCATGCAGAGCCAGGGCAATCAAACTTTGGCGGCGATTCTCCAAAAAGGGTGCCTGGCGCCGGCAAGGTTGCTTTTGAAGCCAGGGGCCAAGGTGATGTTTGTAAAAAACAATTTTGAATTGGGCGTGGTTAATGGCACAATCGGGGAAGTGGTGGATTTTGATGAGGACAATTATCCGGTAGTGGCGACCAACAAAAACGAGGTGGTCGTGGCGCGGCCCGATGTTTGGATAATTGAGGAAGAAGGTAAAATCAGAGCGGAAATAAAACAAATACCCCTGCGTCTAGCCTGGGCCATTACGGTCCACAAAAGCCAGGGTTTGAGCTTGGACGCGGCCGAGATTGATTTGTCCAAAGCATTTACTCCCGGTATGGGTTATGTGGCCCTGTCGCGCGTCCGGTCTTTGGCTGGTTTGCGCCTCCTTGGCTTCAATGAGCTGGCTCTGCGGGTGGCCGAGGATATTTTGGAGTGGGATGACCAGTTCAAATGTTGGTCATCGGAAACAGAAAGATGGTGGTCAAATCTATCCGCGGATGAGCGGCAAAGAAGCCAGGAAATATTTTTTCACAAATCTGACATCCGGCCGAAGAAAGGATGCAAGAAAGAAAATAATAAAGAAAAGACCAAGAAATTATTAACTCAAAAAATGAAAGTGTCGGAAATCGCCAAAAAATTGGGCCTGGTTGAAAGTACGATTATTGGACACATAGAAAAGCTATTGACCCAAGGAGATGATATTGATATTGAGTATTTATTACCACCCCGCTGGGAGCGGGAGGAGATTATTTCTGCTTTGCGGGAGCGGGGCGATGATTATCTCGCGCCCCTATATGAATCCTTGGGGGAATCTTATAGTTATGATACCTTGAAATTAGTTCGCGCATGGTTGCGCTGTAAAAAGTCCTGACGAACCCCGAACTATTGCCAAAAAAAAGCAAAGGTGTAAGATAAAATTATGGGCGAAAATGTCATAATCACCAGAGAAAATATCCTTTTTAAAAGCCGATTTTACGACTTTGTTGTTTCCAAAGAAACAGTCACTGGTTTTCGGGTGAGCGAGAAACAGATTGGTTTTGGACGCGCGGTCAAACTGGAAATAAGAGCGGAAAAAATAAAAATTGTTTTCCGTTTTTTTGTTGGTCGGCTAGTCTATTGGTGGCATAAATTAATCGCCCTTCTAACCTCGGGTGTTTTTTTACCCCACGTTTTTGGGGACAAAGAGAAAATAGAAAGGTTATTATTGGAGCTGAGATCAAACGGTTATCAGGTTGAAACAGCCTTGACCGCTGTTAGATTAATTTTTGAAGCTGATAGAGAAACTCGGGAATTAGAAATGCACTGTTGGTCTTTGGTGCGCCGGATGATCATCTGGGCGTTTTTTTCCGGGATACTGATTTTTACTTATCTGTTTTTAATTTGTCAGATAGTGCTTTGGCGGGAACTGTTTTTACTTATCGTCGGCTGGGCGCTCACCTGCCGGTTTATGTGTTATTATTTGAAACGTCGAAAGAAAAACTAAAAAATCAGTGTCTTCGATTTTGTCGGCTGATAGCGCGGTTTTCTTTTGTTATAAATTTTGTTATAATGAGTACAGGAAAAATTAAATTTAAAAAACATGTCAACCATAAACAAAACAGCGATCGTGACCGGCGCCGGTCGAGGGATTGGCCAGGGGATTGCTAAGGCTTTAGCTGAAGCTGGCCATAAAGTAGTCGTTGCTGATATTGATGAAAATGAAGCCGCCAAAACAGCGTCGGAGCTAAAGACAGCTGGCTTTGACGTTCTAGCTATCAAGTGTGACGTTTCTAGCAAGGCCGACATAGAACAGTTATTCGCTTCGGCCGTAAAAGAATTCGGCCAGGTCGATATCTTAGTTAATAACGCCGGAGTTTATCCATTTAGGCTCTTTGCGCAAATGAGCGAAACAGACTAGATCGGAAGAGCGTCGTGTAGGGAAAGAGTGTGCTACGTTGTGTAGA
>ENA-UOWO01003172-UOWO01003172.1-activated-sludge-metagenome-genome-assembly--contig:-NODE-3172-length-19406-cov-16.680998_pt1 | contig 19406 bp, 14 predicted proteins | sample MGYA00238148_ERZ761564 | MGnify/ENA primary metagenome ERZ761564 (study PRJEB28885, sample SAMN05720194) | activated sludge metagenome | isolation source: Anaerobic digester | place: USA... | reverse complement strand
CATCCGCTTTTCAAATTATCCAAATCCATTTTTCATGGTGCCGATTTTGAAACTGTTTCTCAGCAAATTCACCAGCATCTTAAAACTACATCCAAACATCCAAATATTAAAGATGGCGATTTATTCATTGTAAAATACGATGATGTAAAACTAAATAATCAGCATTATACCGCTTTAGGTATTTATAAAATTGAGAATAAAGAGAATTTTATTGAAACAAACACCAGTAATACCGATGAAATAAAGCTGGATATCAAACAAGGTATCAGTGGCAGAAAACTGGATAAAGCTTGTTTGATTTTATTAACAGATGAACCTTATACCATTTTTGTAATAGACAATGGAAACAATGGAAACGATACTGATTATTGGATGAATGAATTCCTGAGTGTTGAGTTGAAAAATGATTTCATAAATAATACGAGTCAGTTTTTATCATTGACTAAATCTTTCATTACAGACCAGTTTACAGAAGAATATCAAACCAACAAAACTGACCAGATTGATTTGTTGAATCGTTCTCTGCAATATTTTAAAAAGCATGAAACCTTCGACAAAAACGAATTTGAGATGGAAGTGCTGCAAGATAAAAATGTCATCAATTCATTCAGAGATTTTGATAAAGAATACCGAACCTACAACGCTATTGATTTAGAAGATAAATTTGAAATTTCGCCACAAGCCGTCAAAAAACAAGCTCGCATTTTTAAAAGCGTTTTGAAACTGGATAGAAATTTCCATATCTATATTCACGGAAACACGGATATGATACAACAAGGCACCGACGAAGATGGCAGAAAATTCTATAAAATCTTCTATCAGGAAGAAGGCTGACGATTCTTGTTTTTACATTCATTTACAGAAAACAACATTTTATGTTTTTTTTACAATCGTATACTTTTCCATATCACCATAAATAGGTATATTGGCAACATAATTCAATAAACCATGACTGTATTAGAATCCACTGCAATAAAAATCACCAATCCGATTAACGGCAATATCTTGTATGAAATTGATGAAATTTCAGACGAACAGGCTAAAGTTCATTTTGATAAAGCATCTACCGTACAGAAACAGATACAGGCAATGTCGGTAGAACAACGCGTTGCAGAAGTTTATAAAATCAGAGATTATGTAATTGCACACAGTGATTTCATTCTGGACAGTATTATTGCTGAAACCGGCAAAGCCAGAACGGATGCATTTGCTGCGGAAGTATTTGAAGTTACAGACGTTATCGACGTGTACAATAAACTGGCTCCGAAACAACTGAAAGACCAAAAAATGAACTGGCCAATTTTCCTGATGGAAAAAACATCCAGACAATTCAGAGAACCTTTAGGCACTGTTTTAGTCATCACACCCTGGAATTTCCCGTTTTATCAGGTGATTGTTCCGAGTTTGATGTCATTCTTAGCAGGAAATGCAACTATCGTAAAACCTTCAGAAGTAACACCATTAAAACCTTTGTGGGAACACTTTTTTGCCAATAGTGGATTTATGAAAGATGCTATTCAGGTAGTTGTTGGCGGGAAAGAAACAGGCGCTAAATTACTGGCACTTCGTCCGGATAAAGTACATTTTACAGGTAGTGTAAACACCGGAAGAAAACTGATGGAAGCTTGTTCTAAACAACTCATTCCGATAGATTTGGAATTAGGCGGCAAAGATCCAAGCATCGTTTTTGATGATGTAGATATTGACAGAACGGTAAATGGAATTATGTGGGGCGCTTTCACCAATGCCGGTCAAAATTGTACAGGTATCGAGCGCTTATATGTTCAGGAAGGAATTTATAATACTTTAGTTCCAAAATTAGTTGAACTTACCAAACGACTTAGAACGTCACATCCTGACCGAAACACCAAATCTGCAGAAGACTGTGATGTAGGTGCTGTGACAGCTTCTTTTCAGGTAAAAATTATTGAAGACCATATTGAAGATGCTTTAGCCAAAGGCGCTACCTTGTTATGTGGCGGCATTCAGGAAAAAGGATCGCATCATATTCCACCAACTATTTTTGAAAACTGCAATCATTCTATGAAGATTGCATCTGAAGAAACGTTTGGACCTACCTTAGCCATCATGAAATTTAAAACAGAAGAAGAAGCGATTGCATTAGCTAATGATTCAGTTTATGGATTGAGTGCCTCTGTCTGGACAAAAGATGCAGCGCGCGGCGTTAGGGTGGCTCGTGCCATTAAATGTGGAAATGTTTGCATAAACAATCATATGCTGAACGAAGCCAATCCTTACCTGCCTTTTGGTGGCGTGAAAGATAGCGGAATTGGAAGATTTAAAGGCGAAGACGGACTTTTAGCGTTCTGTAATTTAAAGTCTGTATTGATTGACAAACAAGGAAAATTGATTGAACCGCAATGGTATCCATATACAGAATCAAAATATAAATTGCTGTATGCAGTAATGGTAAGCTGGTTCGGAAAATCAAGAAACTGGTTTAAATTTATCGCCAATGTATTGCCACTAGACGGCATTGGCAATAAAGAGAAGTTTAAGTAATCACATAATAAAATAAAACTAAACAAGCCGCATTCTCTGTGGCTTGTTTTTTATTTATCCTGTATCTTTGTTTTCATGCAAATTTTGCTCACCACATTAAACGCTAAGTACATTCATACCAATCTTGCGATTCGTATTTTATATCAATTGAATAAAGAATACGATGGTTTGGATTGGAAAGAATTTACCATTAATGAAGCGCAAGCACCTGTAGTTGACTATTGTGCTAGTTATGATGTGGTTGCCTTTAGTTGTTATATATGGAATATTACGCAGACTTTACAAGTTGCACAAAAAATCAAACAAAAAAATCCGAACACAAAAATATTACTTGGTGGACCGGAAGTAAGTTATGAATACAACGATATTATCGCTTTAGATTACATTGATTATATTATTGTTGGTGAAGGCGAAATTCCGTTTCAGCAGTTCCTGCATTCGTTTCCGGCAATTGAACATGTGGAAGGATTAGTGTTCAAGAATGATGGAAAAATCATAGAAAACAAAGCACCTGCAATATTTGACTTGAAAAATTATGCTGATGTGATGCCTTATGTGGATGATGATATGAATACCTTACAAACAAAAGTATTGTATATCGAAACATCGCGTGGCTGTCCGTACAAATGCGAGTTTTGCCTGGCTAGTTTAGATAATAAGGTGCGCTACTTACCTATTGATTCGATTAAAAACACGTTGCTATTTATGATGCAACACGGAAAAGTAGTCAAGTTTTTAGATCGAACATTCAATATCAAAAAGGATTTCACAATAGCTATTTTTGAGTTTATTCTGGAACATCATCAACCAAAAAATGTATTTCAGTTTGAAATCACAGCAGATATCATTCATCCTGATATTATTGCATTTATACAGGAAAAAGTACCTGTCGGCTTATTTCGATTTGAAATTGGCATACAAACCGTAAATCAAAAAGCAAACTTAGCCGTCAGTCGCAAGCAAAATTTTGATAAGACCAAAGCCATCATAAAAGCATTAGACAATAAAATTGAAATGCATCTGGATTTAATTGTTGGGTTGGCATTAGATGAATTTGAAGATATTAAATATTCTATTGAAGAGGTCTTTAAACTTTTTGCACCCGAATTACAACTGGGATTTCTGAAATTTTTGAAAGGCACGCCTGTTCGTGACAAATACGAACAACACGGCTTTGTCTTTGATAAAAACCCACCCTATCAGATTATTCAAAGTAATTATTTAAGTGCTGCACAATTGCATCAAATCACTTTATTAGAACATGCTTTAGAAATTTACTGGAACAAAAAGAGAACCATTCATACATTAAAATACATTACGAACAATTACAGTATTTTTGATTTCCTGCTTGGATTAGGAACCTATTTCTCAAGTGTAAAAAATTTACATCAATACACCTTAAAAGATGTGTATGAAATCATTTTTCAATACGCAGCCAATCAATTTCCAAATGACAACATAATCCAGGAACTCATTGCGATTGATTATTATCTGCAACATAAAATAAAACCACAACAACTATTTATTCAGGAAATAGAGTTAACGGAGAAACAACAAATCATTCAACAACTTTCACTGAATCATCAAAAAAACAGATACATCATTTTGCCTGTTAGTTTTGATTTTAGTTTTTACCTGAAAGAACAGCGAATTGAAAGAACAACTTCGAGCATAATTATACAATACAACGGTACTACTGCACCGGAAATAATAAATACTTCTTTTGCTGAAAAAACAATCCTGTAATTTCAGCTTATACTGTTTGAATGCAGTCTGAAAGATTTCCATTTTTTTTAAAAAATGATAATTAGCAGCTCATAACCAGTATGACTATTGCTTCTAAGTCTGTTACTTGTCAAAAATCAATTTCATAAAAAATTATGATGCTGTCTTATCTTAAGATGCAATAAATTACTATATTGTAACTGTAAACAGTTACCTATAATTTTTTAAAAATAAACATCATGATATACGATTATATTGTTGTTGGCTCAGGCTCAGGTGGTGGTGCACTTTCTTATTACTTAAATAAATCGGGTGCAAAGGTTTTACTCATTGAAGCTGGTAAATTTTACCGGAAAGATACGTTTCCAAAAACAGAAGCAGAAACTTCTGCTCAATTATATTGGGGTGGCGGAATTGAGTTTGACAAAGCTGGACGAATAGGATTTTTACGTACAAAAATGGTTGGCGGTTCATCAATAGTATATCAATGTTTGATGGATAGATTTGATGACATTGCATTTAATGATTGGAAAAATGAAAGTGGTGTTGATTGGTTTAATAATGCAGAAATGGATAAGCATTATTCTCAAGTAGAATCAGATATGGTGTTGCACACATTTTCTCCTGAAGAAAGAAATGGAAATGCAAAATTATTTGTGGAAGCATGTGATAAATTAGGTTATAAATGGGGAAACCTTCGCCGTGGACAAAGCAACTGTGGTGCAGAAAAAGGAAACGATTGCATAGGCTGCCTGGGTGGTTGCTTTAGAGATTCTAAACAAAGTTCTTTAGTAGCATTTGTACAAAAAGCAGAAAAAGAAGGGTTGGAAATTATAACAGAAACTCAAATTGAAAAAGTAGAACCCAATAGTACTACTTGTAAAATACATGGACTGCAAAAAGGCAACAAAGTGAGTTTTGAAGGCAAGAAAGTAATACTTTGTGGTGGTGCATTTGGCTCAACACGCATTATGATGCAATCCGGTTTTCAATCAAAATTACCGGCATTAGGGAAAAATTTTGCAACACATCCGCAATTTATGTGGCTGGGTTTTCAAAATGAAATTGTAGATGCACATAAAGGCATGTTTCAATCGGTAGCATCGAAAGATCCTTCTTTCAGGGCTCAAGGGTTTAAATTAGAAAATGTATTTGCATCACCTATATCTATTGGTATGTTGATGAATGTAACCGGCGCTGAACATCAACGTTTAATGAAGCAATATCGGCATATTCAATGTATAGAAGTAGCGGTTCGTGATGAAAATGTTGGCGTTATAAAATGTGACAACAAAGGTAAAATTACAGTTGAAAAAACGTTGACGGATCAAGATAAAACACGACGTGACAAAGGTTTGCAAGCTATAGAAAATATTTTGACTACATCAGGCGCAAAAGAAATCAATAAGTCGAACTTTCCGGTTGGTTTACATTTAATGGGTGGCTGCGTGATGGGAACAGATGCTGCTAAATCCGTAGTAAATCCTGAATTTTTAGTGCATGGCGAAAAGACATTATACATAGCTGATTCCAGCATTTATCCAAATGCACCGGGCATAAAACCTGGATTAACCATTAAATCGCTTGGTCATAAATTAGCCACTCAATTACTCAAATAATGGAAGCACTTTTAACACCGGAATCCTGTTTTGATGGAATTAAAGATTTCCCATACCAACCAAATTATGTTGATTATGATGGCTTGAAAATGCATTATATTGACGAAGGTGACCAACAAAACGATGAAATTATTTTAGCCATTCACGGCGAACCAACCTGGTCTTACTTATACAGAAAATTTGTACCGGTTCTGGCACCAAAATATCGTTTTATCGCACCGGATTTATTGGGTTTCGGAAAATCATCGAAACCGGTAAACATGAAAGACTACACCTATACCTTTCATTACAATTCCATAAAAAACCTGATTGAAAAATTACAATTGAAAAATATCACATTGGTTGTACAAGATTGGGGTGGCTTGATAGGCTTAGGTGTTTTAGGTGAATTTCCTGAATTATTTAAAAGGGTAGTCATCTTAAATACAGCATTAGCAGATGGCAGAAAATTACCATTATCCTTTAAAGCATGGCAAGCATTTGCAAAATATCATCCAAATTTACCGGTTGGAGGCATTGTTCGAAAAGCTTGTGCAAGACCGGTTAGTCCGGAAGTGGTGGCAGCCTACGATGCTCCGTTTCCTGAAAAAAAATACAAAGCAGGTGCCATGATTTTTCCGTCATTAGCGCCAAATGATTATAAAGCAGACGGTGTCATTCAAATGAACCGTGCAGCAGAAGTCTTAAAAACATGGACCAAACCAGCCATTATCTTATTCTCAGACAAAGATGAAATATTAGGAAAGATGGTGCATTTCTTTTACAAAATTGTGCCTGCAGCACATCAGCAAAAACGCATTACTATTGAAAATGCCGGACATTTTTTACAGGAAGATGCCGGTGAAGAAATTGCAACTTATATTGATGAATTTATTCAGGAAAAATTAAAACTATAAAAATGGCCAACTTTTTTTCTACCAGAGCAACCAAAGGACTTTTAAAAGTCGGTGAAATTTATTGTCCGAAAAACGGAGATTTTCCTTCATTTTCGGAAGCTGCAGGTACACCTTACTTAAACAACCTGGCCGCAAATGTTCCGGAAGATGATTTTTCATCCTTAAATTTGGTGCTAGCTATTTTTTCTTTTCTTCCGAAAGGAATTTTGAACTGGATAATTGAAGCCTGCACAAATGCACAAAATAATCCAAGTGATGGAATCATTCCATCAACATTAAGACAATTAAATATTGGATTGCGTGGTTTATGTTATTCCATTTATTATTCAGAGTTTACCAATCCAAATTACAAAGGCAAAAAACCATTGGAAGTTATAGATTATAAAATAAACCGAGTGATAGATTAATCTCTTTTTTTCATCCTTAGCTTTATACCGTACTTAGGCTTTAACGTAACAAGCGGCTCAAATTCAACTTTGTGTGTTTCGACTAATTCAAAATCAAAGTGAAATAATAATTGTGCCAGCACTATGGTAATTTCCATGGTGGCAAAATAGAAACCTATACACATTCGTGGTCCTCCACCAAACGGATAGTAGGCTTCACTGTTAAATAAAGCATTATTTTTTCCTTCAAATCGTTCCGGTATAAATTCATTTGCTTGTTGCCAGTATTTCGGATTTCGATGCAGAAAATAGGTACTCATTAATGTTACAGTATCTGCCGGAATTTCCAACCCTTTTACTTCATCCGGATATTTACTTTCTCTCGATAATAAATAGGCAGTTGGATATAAACGAAGTGTTTCATCAATTACCTGTTTCAGGTAAACCAAATCTTTATAATTTTCAATTGATAATTTACCATCCGGCATTACCCGATGCAACTCGTCTTTCACTTTTTTATACACTTCCGGATAGCTGCATAAATTATACATTGCCCAGGCTAAGGTATAGCCTGAAGTCTCATGTCCTGCCACATAGATTGTCAGCAATTCATCGCGCAGCTGTCGGTCACTCATGCCTTCACCGGTGTCCTCATCTCTTGCATCCATCAGCATGCTCAGCAAATCGTTTCTGGAAGGTTGTGTTTTTCGTTCATTGATAATGGAGAACAAAATCTCATCAAAGGCCTCTAATGCTGTATTGAACTGATTTTCTTTCCCATTTATTTTTGCCAAATAATTATAAAAAGGTGTCCTGATTAATTTTACCATGTGATCTTGCAAGAAATAAATGTATTGCTGTATGCTATCCATTCTTACACCGATGTCTGCACCTAATAAAGTTTCAATAACAACTCTCGATGTTAATTTCATCATAGCGGCATCAATGAACAATTCAGAAGTTTTTTCTTTTTGCAACTGCTCAACTAATTCCAGCGTGATGTGGTTCATGGTATCAAAAAATCCTTCTAACCTTTTTTTATAGAATGCAGGTTGAGCCAGTCTGCGCTGCCTGAACCATGATTCACCTTCATTGGTGAGTAATCCATTTCCTAATGCCATTTTTAATATGTTATTGCCATAATCCTTTCTGTAATTTTTATGATTTAACAACAAAATGTTCTTAATGACATCTGCATCACAAGTAGCCATAATTGTCTTGTTGACCGGCAACCTAAAGAGAAAAGTATCTCCATTTTTCTTAAAATTATGTTCTAAAAAACCCAGTATATCTCTGGAAAGTTCAGGTGCATTTCCAATAATAGGATAAGCAGGAATTAAAGGAATTTTCATTTTTGATACTATAAGTCAACTACGTTAAAAAAATGCAGTTTAATTTACTGAATAATGGAAATTTTAAGTAAGATATTAAATACTCTATTAAAAACACAGAAATTTCCATTCTTTTCAATATAAGTGGATAATGAGATTGCTTTTTTTTAATTAGAATATGTATTTTTGGCAAGATGCTCAACCTATTCCAAATAGAAGAATTTATTTATTACTGGATTACTTCATTTAATAAATACAAAATTCATTCACCATATATTTACAGACTTGTTACTGAAGTTTTTGAAAAGGAATTATTGTACGAAGATTTTGACAGAATAGAACGTGTTCGTGATGATTTAAAAGACAATGATACGGTAATTGATGTGGTAGATTTAGGTGCCGGCTCCAGAGCTTTTAAAACACAAAAAAGAAAAATCAGCCGTATTGCCAGAAAAAGTGTAAAGAAAGAAAAATACGGACACCTGCTTTTCATGATGATCCGTCACCTCAGAGCAAATTCAATACTTGAATTAGGCACTTCGTTAGGCATTACCACCAGTTATTTAGCATCTGCACATCCAAATACAAAAGTAATTTCTATTGAAGGCAGTGAATCGATTGCTGCGGTAGCCGCTGAAAATTTCAAAAAATTAAACCTGAAAAATATTGAATTGGTGGTTGGAAATTTTGACAATGAACTCAAGAAAATATGTGATGAACGTCAGAAATTCGATTTAATCTTTATTGACGGAAACCACCGTGAAGTTCCGACTATCAACTATTTCAATACCGTCTTGCCGTTTTGCCACAACGATACAGTTTTGTTGTTTGATGATATTCACTGGAGTGAGGAAATGCAGGAAGCATGGGAATACATCAAAAACCATGAAAAAGTAACCTGCACCATCGATATTTTTGAAATGGGAATTGTGTTTTTACGAAAAGAATTCCGGCAAAAGCAACATATGCAGATTACCTATTAATAAGTCCCTTTAGGGATTTAAGGTAATACCTTTACGCCGTCGTCATTATCATTAAAAAACTCTTTTTTCAGGTACACTGAATCTTTCGCATTCATTTTTCCAGCATTGATTAAGCGAAGTTCCCGGCGATGCAGTGCATCTTCATATAATTCTTTTTCGCGCTCGGTTTCCGGAATAACAGGCAATACTTTAATCGGTGTGGTATTTCTGAAATCCAAACCCACAAAAGAGAAAAATGCTTCATGCGATTTCACTTCTTCCTGCGTTTTAATATTTTTGATAAATACTTCACAAATTACTTCCATGGAAGTATTAAAAGCGCGTGTTACAAATGATTTTAGAATCACAATATCACCCATTTTAATAGGCAAGTTAAACGATACATTATCCAAACTGGCTGTTACGGAAATTCCACCGCTATGTTTAATCGCAGAAATTCCGGCACATACGTCCATCCAACTCAGCAAATGGCCACCCATCAGGTTGCCAATCGGATTGGTATGTCCGGGCATTATAAGTTCGGTATGTATGTTTAGTGTTTCTGAAACTTTTCGTCCTTCCATAATGATATTTTTTTCATTTCAACAATCGGATTACAATTTACGACTTACGACTTAATTCTTACTCAAGATAAGGAGAATTGTTTTTTTTATAGAAAAATCGATTACTTTTGCAGTTAGTATTTGGTGATTTACTTATTACTTTTTACTTACTACTTTTTCATGGCTGCGTAGTTCAATTGGATAGAATATCAGATTTCGGCTCTGAGGGTTAGGGGTTCGAATCCCTTCGCGGTCACCAATTATTTTAGAATTTGTTCATTTAAATACTATCAAATGAACTCTTTTGAACACAACAGCTTTACAGATTACAAAGAAATACCAGATATTTTTGAAATCAGTATCTGGCTGGATTCTTATGACGATATATTTTCCGACTTTGATTCCCGTCCGTTATCCGAACGTACCGTTTCTGACGACTTTCTTTCAGAGGTAAGGAAAGTATGTGATGAAAAAAGCAGGAATAAAATACACTTAAAATTATCTATACCGGAATCGCTTAGAAATACGGAAGATGAAAAGATTATCATCAAAAGACTTCATTTATTTTTCAGAAACAGCCACCAGTTAATAGAGAAATATGCCCGAAATAAGAACTTAAAAGGTATTTATTTCATTCTAACGGGGACCATACTGATGCTGTGTGCCAGCTATATCTCCTTTCAAAATCCTCAAAAATTTTACATTCACACACTTCTGATCCTTTTTGAACCTGCAGGCTGGTTTTTCCTTTGGTCGGGATTAGACCATCTGGTCTATTTTTCAAAAAGCAAAAAAGCTGATTTGGTTTATTTTAATAAAATGGCGGAAGCCGTTATTCGATTTGATAATTTGCAATAAAATATTGATTTTATACAATTTACAGTATTTCATGCAAATCGGACTTTAACTTCGTTGTATTTAATTATGCCTATTTGAGCTTCTTTCTTAATATTTCGGTTGCGGTCAGAGACCGCCTAATTTTGTAGACACAGGTCGTCCTACGGAAGACCTGCGCCAGAGTGTATTTAATTTTACTCTATCTGGCGCGAGACTTCCAAAGGACGTCTCGTGTCTATTGATTCCGGCGGTTTTTAACCGCATTCCACAAAAGCTCATTAACAATCATTCAAGTTCAATTTTTTACAATCCTTTTTCATTCCTACAATAATCCATGACACAACTGTTTTTAAAATGCCAAGGTTCCCAAACCAATCCAGAACGAACAAGATTCTCTTGTAAATATAATAAACGCTGATTAAATTCAGCTTTTACTTTCATCATCGGTCAAAGACCATTGATTTAGTAGACACGAGTAAAAAAGCTGATTTGGTTTATTTTAATAAAATGGCGGAAGCCGTAATTCAATTTTTGATAATTTGCAATAAAATATTGAATTCCTATAACTTACAGTATTTCATGCAAATCAGGCTTTAACTTCGTTTTATTTAATTTTGCTGATTTATTCTACAAAAAATAGTAAAATATTATCCACTTTTTTACCTCAATTTTCAATTAAATTGTCAATAACTATACCTATTGGCAACCATTTGTGTTGAACGATTTCGTGTATATTTGCAGGTTCAGGATTTCCATAAATACTGCTTAAAAAATACAGATGAGACTGAGAAGTTTGGATATTAAAGGATTTAAGAGTTTTGCCGATAAAACGCAGATTAATTTCGATAACAATATTACTGGAATTGTAGGACCGAATGGTTGCGGTAAATCCAATGTGGTGGATGCCATTCGCTGGGTTTTAGGTGAACAAAAAACCAAGGCATTGCGTCTGGAAAAGATGGATAACATCATTTTTAACGGCACCAAAGACAAATCGGCTTCCAATATTGCAGAAGTTTCCATTACACTCGATAACACCAGAAACTTATTACCAACGGAGTTTTCCAGTGTTACCATTACCAGAACGGTGGAACGCGACGGCGACAGCGACTATAAACTGAACGGTGTTTCCTGCCGATTGAAAGACATCCGCGACTTATTCATGGATACCGGTATTTCCACAGATACCTATGCCATCATCGAGTTAAAGATGATTGACCAGATTCTCAACAACGTCGATAACGCACGCCGTACTTTGATTGAACAGGCAGCCGGTATTTCCAAATATAAAACCAGAAAGAAAGAAACACTGGCAAAATTACAGGCTACCGAAGGCGATTTAAATCGCGTGGAAGACTTGTTATTTGAGATTGACAAGAACTTAAAAGCACTGGAATCGCAGGCAAAAAAAGCACGTCAGTACAAAAACTACAAAGAAGAATACAAAGTTATTTCCATCGATTTATCTAAATATGAATTGCATGGCATAAACGAAAGCTTTACGCTTTCCAATAAAGAAATTGAAGAATACGAAGATAACAGACTGGAATCTACCACGCAGATAGAAGTGCTGGAAGCCAACCTGGAAAGAGAAAAACTCGCTGTTCTGGATAAAGAAAGGACTTTGTCTGATCAGCAAAAACAACTCAACAGTTTCTTATCACAATTACAGGAAAAAGAAAGTCAGAAAAAAATTGACCAGCAAAAATCTACGTTTTTAAAAAATCAGATTGTACAGCTCAACCAGCAGATTACACAGGCCAAAAACGTGATTGAAATTTTGAGTAAAGAAATTGAACAGCTTAAAATTTATAACGAAGAAGACGAAAATAAGTTAGAAGTCGTGCGCATTGAATTTGACAATGCAAAATTAAAACTCGAAGAGCAGCGCAATGCAAATCTGGAATTCAGAAACAATTTAGATGAAGCACGCAACAGACATGTGGCCAGCACCAATAAAATTACAGAAACGGAAAAACTGATTGCTGTAAAAGAATCGCAACACGAAGCATTGCAACGCAGCGCGCAACAGTCGATGTTCGAGAACGAGGAACGCATCAAAACACTGGAAGGCTTACGCAATGATATTGCTCAAACGGAAGACAAAATCGAAAAGCAGAAAATGCTGGTAGATGACTTGCGTAGAAAAGAAGAAGAAAATCTGGAAAAAATTCAGGTGCTCGAAGAAAAAACAGAACAGCTTCGTCAGGATTTAACCAATAAAAACAGAACCTTAGACGCAAAAAACAATGAGTTTAAGCTGACGAAAAACATGATTGACAACCTGGAAGGATTTCCGGAATCGATCAAGTTTTTAAAGAAAAATGTCAACTGGCTGAAAGACACGCCTTTACTTTCCGATATTATTTATTCAGAAGAAAAATACCGTGTAGCCATTGAAAGTGTGCTTCAACCCTATCTCAACAACTTTGTGGTAGACACAGAAAATGAAGCCATCAATGCCATTGATGTGTTATCTCAAAGCTCTGTCGGAAAAGCCAGTTTCCTGATTTTAGATTACTTCAAAAAGACAGCGGTTAACAGCGGACAATCGACACTTGACAATACTAAAAAAGCCATTGATGTCGTTCAGGTTGATGAACAGTTTAAGCCACTTTTGTCTTATCTGTTAAATGGCATTTACATTGCAGATGAAGGCACGGATGTAAACAGCATCTTCGATAAAATCGATAACAAGAAAGATATTTTCATCATTTCCAATTCCGGTCATTTATTAAAATCGGACAAACAAATTTCCGGTGGTGCCGTAGGTTTATTTGAAGGAAAACGTTTGGGTCGTTTGAAAAACCTGGAAATTCTGGAAAAAGAAATCAAAGAGCTGGAAACGGAAGTGATGCACCTGAAAAAAATCACGCAGGACAACTACAACGAATTACAGCACCTGAAAGTGAATTCATTCAGAAACGTGATCGAACGAGAATCACATCAGTTGCAGCAAGTGGAAAAAGAACTGGTAGCGAAAAAATCCAAGATAGAAAGTGAAGAAAATTCTATCGGAAAAATTACCACACAGGCACAGGCATTGCACGATCAAATCGAGCAATTGTTGCTGGAAATTGAGCCGTTGCAAACCTTATTAGGTGAGCATATCGGACTGGCCAATAACCACAAAACGGAATTGGATAACTTAGAAATAGATTTCAGAAAAGCAAATGAACTGTACAATCAGTTTTCACAAGCTTTCAACCAAACGAATATTTTATTTATTCAGCAGGAAAATAAACTGAAATCCAATCAGCAAACGCTGACCTACAAACAGCATCAGCTGGAAGAAAATCAAAACCGTTTACAAACGGCAACTACAGAAATTGAAAACGCACAACTGGAAATTGATATTCTGGCAGAATCTATAGAAAAACTGGAAACGGAATTAATCGAATCTTACAAGGAAAAAGAAACGCAGATGCAGTTTCTATCCGAACAGGAAACAGATTACTATAAAGTGAAAGACGGCATCAATGCGATTGAAGATGCTATCCGCGAGAAAAACAAAAACAAACAATCGATTGAGCAAACCATCATGAACAAGAAGGAATTGCTGAGCGAACTGAAATTAAAACTGAATGTTTTAAAAGAACGTTTGTCGATTGAATTCCATATTGATGCAGACGAATTTACAGCAACACTTGAGTTGCCGGAAACACCAAAAGATGATTTGGCTGACCGTTTAGAGAAAGTGAAACGCCGTATCGAAAACTTTGGTGAAGTGAACCCGATGGCGGAAGAAGCCTATAACGAAATGAACGAACGTTTTGTGTTTATTAATACGCAAAAACAAGATTTGGTAGACTCTAAAGAGAACTTACTGCAAACCATGCTGGAAATCGAAAATACGGCGAAAGGTCAGTTTTTAGAGACCTTTAACGCAGTGCGCGAAAACTTCATCAGCGTATTCAGAAGTATGTTTACGGAAGATGACAATTGCGATTTGGTTTTGGTAAATCCGGATGATCCGTTGGAATCTGAAATCGATATTATTGCCAAACCGAAAGGAAAACGTCCGCAAGGAATTAACCAACTTTCCGGTGGAGAAAAAACACTGACTGCTTTATCGTTGCTGTTTGGGTTGTACTTATACAAACCGGCACCGTTCTGTATTTTAGATGAGGTGGATGCGCCATTGGATGATGCCAACGTACGCAAGTTCAACGAAGCCATCCGCAAGTTCTCGCAGAACTCACAGTTTATTTTGGTGACACACAATAAATCTACCATGGCTTGTGTAGATTCTATCTATGGTGTTACCATGGTAAAACAAGGTATTTCACGAGTAGTGCCTGTGGACTTTGGTAGTTTGAATTAACACCGTTTCTATCGTGCCACGATAATCGTGGCACGATGCAAAAATAATTATGTAGTTGGTGTTTTATTTTCAATTAATGTTGAATACTTCTTAATTAATTCAATTATTTTATTATAATTTTTCCTGTCTGGCATAAAATTTTTATCCAAAATTATTGCTTCTTTTGGATTATCAATTAGGTATAAAATATCTACCAATTTTAAATTACTTTCAGTAGTCCTACCTTCAATAAAATAATTATCATTATCTATATCATTATATACAAACCTAATTTTATAAACTATTGGAGAATCGTGTTCCATAATTTTAATCTGTTCAACAACACCATTTGTTAAATATCCATTTTTCATTAAAGAAATTATTTTCCTATTTTCTCTTTCATCTCCAAGTGCTGAACCAAATATTAAAAAAAGAAAAACTAAAAAAACAAGACCTGAAGAATTTTTATTTGAAATATATTCAAAATAAAAGCCATAAAGGCAAGCAATACTAAAAAAAATATGAATATAAAATTGCCAATTATTCAACCTGAATCTAATTGAATTAATCAATTCAGAAGGAACTTGTACTTTATGATATGTTCGCTCAAAACAACTTTCCTCAACATTCATATAAAAACAATTACTAAGTAAATTTATAAAAAAAATTATAACAGAGCGATGCAACAGGAAATAGCCTCCAAATCTTTCTCATACTCATACTGCAAATACTCGTGTAGAGATTTTTTCTATCAATTGGTTTCTCACCTACCGAAATCAATAATTGGCTAAAACTCCAACCATTAAAAGAATTTTTGTACATTCAAGTTGACTTTTATAAAAGAAAACCTACACCATGCAAAAATATATCGTCATAGGATTTCTCGTTCTTGCTATCGTCTTTGGTTGGTTTATTTTCAAGATGGCAAAAGATGATAAAACCGCATTAATAAACAATAAAGAATTGCATGGCATCATCACAGATAAATACATTTCTATAAAAGGCAAACCTCATTTTCAGGATATCAAAGTGGACGATTCGATTATTTTTCCGCTTACAAAAGAGATGATTCCTGATGTTGCCATCGGCGATTCCATCTTCAAAAACAAAGGCGAAGATTTTATTATCCTGAAAAAAGACGGCTCCGGAAAAATATTGCGCTTTGACATATAAACAGTTGCTTATTGCTGAAAATTAAATTAGCACAAAACAAAGATTAGAATTTTGTAATTCATTTTATACTCTTACGATTTAACTATCAGCTTGTTACATAAAAAACTATTGTCACATCCTTGCTTTTCTTATTTTTAATTAGTATTTTCAATAGTACAAATTAAAACCAAAAACTATGCGTATTAATATCCTACTTTTGGCTACAACGCTTACTTTAACAATTAGTGGTTGCAATGGAAGCGATTCAAAACAATCCGGAAATGGTACGGCTACCGCATCCACAGGAAATGGCAGTTCTACCGGAAATACCGGCAATTCTTCTTCATCAAAATCCGGTGGTTACTGGCAAAAAATGGTCATGCACGAGTTAAAAGATGCCAACGGAATGATTGCTGCAACCGTTCCGTTACCGGCATCCTGGAAACTCAATGTGAATGGTGCCAGTATGGTGGGTCCGAATAATATTAAAGTCACGGATTTTGCGCCTAAAAGTTTTATGATGAATTATGACCAAAGCATACAATACGCATACACACAAAGTGGTCAGCAAATGCGTGCCATGCCGCCAATAGATCAGTTAATTCAGGAAGACATCGTTCCGGCTGCGGCAAAAAGAGGTTTGCAATATGTGAAGCATTATGAATTACCGGAAATTTCAAAAATGGATAAATGGTACAGCGACCAGTTGTTTAAGGCAATGCCGATGCAGTCGTATGTGAAAGCCTATGGCTCTGAATGGAAAGATAAAAACGGCAAACTTAGTTTCATCCTGACGCATGTAAATTCCGGAAAATCGCAAACAATGGAAACCTGGTACTATATGAATTCCTTGCTGGAAGCAGATGCATCTGTATTTGAAACCGCTAAAAAACAATTCATATTTGCGCTAGCCAACACACGCTATAATTTAGAACCAATTATGGCTTACAATAAAAAAGAAGCAGAAAGGTGCGGCCAAAGCTGGGCTGCTTTTAATAAAAAAATGGCGGCAAATCAGGCAGCTTTTGAAGCACAGCAAATCGCACATGTAAACAAATCAAATGCCATAAACGATGCCATTATGGGCAACTGGAAGGCAAATAATGCAGCCAGCGATAAAAATCAGGAGCAGTTCGTAGATTATATCTATGAGAACGAAAACGTACAAAATACGGAAACCGGAAAAACCTACAAGGTACAGCAAGGTGCCAATCAATACTGGATGAATAACGACGGTGAATATATCGGCACCAAATCTAACACGTATAATCCAAACCAGGATGAAAATATGAATGAGAAAAAATGGCAGGAACTGAAGAAAATTAAACAGTAGTTTTTTTAATTTTCAAGCAGTTGAATTTCTTTCTCATATTCATACTGCAAATCTTCATGCAAGGTTTTCATGGCTTTGTTGATTTTCTTTAACTGACTGTTGTACAAATTTACCATGGCAGCACTTTTAGTATAGTCTATTTTTAATGCTTTCATTTCTTTTAAAAAATGAATCAGCACCACAATTTCCGTTTCTGCCAATCCTGAATATTTCACATATTTGTTGGCCATCCGTAAAATTCTGCGTATGCTTTTCTTGGCAAAAAACATCGTGGAAACATTTACAGATTCAAATTCCGTAGTGATTTCATTTTTCAGGGTTTGAATATACTCGTGTTCACTGGTATTTTCAAACAACAAATAATTCAGTAATTCCTTGTTTTCTTTCTTGTACTTTGCCATTCGAATACACAATTCCACCAGCGCTTCCTGCGGAATATGTTGCAATTCGTTTTTAATGGTTGATAAAGAAGCTGATTGCATTTCAAAAGATTTAGCACAAATTACACAAATTTTAAAATACCACAGCTTATTTGTGACACGTCAAATGATGATGTTTTATTTATTGAAGTAAACAACGTACTGCCATTTTATCTGGTGTGAATATTGTAACTCTTACCCAAAGTTATACAAGGATATGCTGCATTTAAAACGGCAACTTTGTAGTACTGTATAATCATACAGTCTGTGCGCCGGTTGCGTGAAATAAATTTAAAATCATGACAATTAAAAAAACAATTTACGCAACAATCATATCTTTCGTACTATTTTTAGCAGGTTGTAAAGAAGAAATAATTAATCAACCTATACTATATATAAGAGCAATATCACACAGTCCTGCAACAAATGCAACGAATGTTGCGCTCAATAAAGTTATTTCTGTCAGTTTTAGTGAAACTATGAATGCATCAAGCTTTAACAACCTGACTTTTACATTAAAACAAGGAAGTACAACTATTATCGGTTCTGTGGAATATTCCGGAATTACGGCAACTTTTACGCCTGCTTCGGCATTAAGTCCAAATACGGTATATGTAGTAACGATTACAACCGGTGTAAAAAATACAGCTGGCAAATCAATTGCTGAAAATATTATCTGGAATTTTACCACCGGAACAAATGCAACCGGAATGGCTGCTGTAAATCTTGGTTCAGCAGAAAACTATGTTATATTAGCAAAAACAGCTTTAAATAATGTTCCGACATCTTTCATAACAGGTGATATTGGAATAAGTCCGGCAACTACTGACAACATAACAGGTTTTTCTTTGGTAGATGAGATTGGATATGCAACTTCAAATCAGGTTACAGGTAGAGTATATGCTTCTGATATGCTTGTTCCAACACCATTAAATCTTGCATTAGCAGTAAGTAATATGTCAACTGCTTATACAGATGCAGCAGGTCGCACATCACCGGATTTCTCAGAATTAGGTTCCGGAAATATTGGTGGCAAAATTCTTGTACCAGGATTATACAAATGGTCAAATGCTTTATCTGTAACATCAGGAATCATACTTTCAGGTAGTGAAAGAGATATCTGGATTTTTCAAATACAGGGAAATTTAACTATCAGCAGCGGTGTGAATATGACACTTAGTGGTGGTGCAAAAGCTGAAAATATTTTCTGGCAGGTTGCCGGTGAAACTATCTTAGGCAACAATTCTAATTCCAAAGGAGTCATTTTATCTATGTCAGGAATTACATTAAAAACAGGTGCTAACTTCACCGGTCGTGCGCTTTCTCAGACTGCTATTATTCTTGATGCGAATACAAT
>ENA-UOWO01003170-UOWO01003170.1-activated-sludge-metagenome-genome-assembly--contig:-NODE-3170-length-19422-cov-12.757268_pt1 | contig 19422 bp, 11 predicted proteins | sample MGYA00238148_ERZ761564 | MGnify/ENA primary metagenome ERZ761564 (study PRJEB28885, sample SAMN05720194) | activated sludge metagenome | isolation source: Anaerobic digester | place: USA... | reverse complement strand
TTCTACGGCCGCGTCCGCCTCCCGGTCAGCGACCAGCTCCTGCACCATTTTCTGCAAAAGCGCAACGCCGATATCAATATCCTGCCGCGCCCCGTCGACAACAGGCATCTCTTTCTCATCACCGGCTCACCCTCGGTGCGCAGCCACGCCCGGCTCTCCCTGGCCGCCAAGCAAAAAATCCTCCTCCATCTGCACAGACTGAACGCGGATTATATTGTGATTGACTGCGGCCAGGGGCCCAGTTATCCGCACCTCGACCTTTTTCTCGCGGCGGACTTGCCCATCGTGGTCGCCCGCCTCCCCAACGCGTCGCTCCTGGAATGCTACCAGTTCATCCGCACCGGTTTTTTCCGCAAAATCCAGTACCCCTCCCGTCACTGGCCTGAGCTCTTCAGCCGTCTCAGCAGGTGCGGCGATATCACGCAGCCGGATGAGATCCGCACCCTGCCCGCGTTCATCTCGGGGTACAGCGAGGCGCAGCCCCACCTCTGCGCAGTGATCCGGGAGGGGTTGGACGCCTATCAGCCCCGGCTGGTCATCAACCGCGCGGCTGCGAACATGGAGCGCCGGCGCATCCAGGCGATGCAGGAACTCCTCCTGCAGGTGATGGGCATCACCCTGACCGGGTGGGGCGAGGTACGGGAGGATGAAAACATCAAAAAGGGAGAGGCGGACGGGCAGACCGGGGTGCTGCTGCGGGGTGATGCGGCGCTGGACGTCGCGGAGATAGTACGGCAGCGGCTGCGCATACCCGTCTGAACCATAAAAAAAGGCCGGCGTCACCGCCGGCCCGAAGAAGTCTGCTGCTTTCAGAGGCTGCCGCCTCACTCGGCCGCTGTTGTTGCCCTCGCAGCATATTCCCCCTCATACTTTTCGAGCTCGATCACGACATCGGTCATGGCCTCTCCGGTGGTCCAGACAAAACCGCCGCCGCTGTATTGCACCTGGCCCTCCTGGATCGCGCCGACAAAGATCAGGTTCCCGCCATCGACGCCGCGGATCGTACCCGTGGCGAAGCCCTTGTCCAGCCCCAGATTCTGGTTGTAGACCACCTCCAGCCCGATACTTCTGAAAACCTGGCCATAGTCTTCCCAGGTGGGTGCGCCCGAGCTGTGCATCTCCATATGGTAGAGCGAGTCGGCCATCTCCATCCCTTTATTGCGGTAAAAGTCGCTCACGTTGTCATAGTCGGAGATGTCGACGACGGCCACCCGGATCTGGTCAAAATCGTAATAGTCCACCGTGGTGGTCAGCGAGATTTCGTCCAAAAGGCCCTCAAAGGCGTAACTGATGATGTCGCCGTTCCAGCCGGCGCCGAGGACTGTAGGACGGGTGGAAGGCGAAACCAGGCCTCTGTGAGCCAGAGTCGTGTCGACCTTGTCGTTGAAAAAGATCGCGAGCCGGTTCTGGTCATAGTTGGCCGTGACCTTGAACCAGGTGCCCGGCGTCAGAACCGACTTGCTCGTCAGGGTGGTCTCGACGCTGTCCTGCTTGATCCTGAAAAAGAGCCTGGGTGTGTAGGAGAGGGGTGAAGTGATGACTCCAATGGTGTATCCGCCGGCGGGGTCGTGCCGGTCGAAGATTCGCTTCTCCCCCATTATGCCGGCGCTGTTCATCTGCATGCGGAAGGAGAGCGAAAAACCGTGCGTGCCGTTGAGCACAGCCGCCTTGCTTTCATAGGCCATGCTGAGGGCGTACGAGTTGTCGCCGTTGAAATAGAGGGCTTTTTTAAGAGCGGCGTTCTCCGAATCGTTGTACTCGACGCTGTAGAGCGAGAAATCGTTGTGGTAGGAGCTGGCGTCGGTCGCGACCGTGAGGCTCTCGTCGTCGCAGTGGAGCAGCAGCACCTGATCCTCGACCAGACGCGCTGATTTGGCCAGCACTCCGGTCTGTTCTCCCGTCCCGGGAAAGGGGGAGCGCTCCCCGGGCGGCAGAAACCGGAGGTTGAGGCGGATGGCGTTTTCCAGTCCGGGCTGGCCGGGCTGCTCTCCGCACCCGGCCAGCGCCAGGGCCAGGCAGAGAGTGAGGGCAGCGGCGCCGCTATTTGCTCTGAATCTCCTGAACATAAAAGGACTCCTGAACCTTGTCATAGACGGAATTTAAAGCCGCCCGTCGCGCGCAGGCCGGTGAGGCCGACCGCATCGACGCCGGTTTCCATCGAACCGAAGTAGAAACGCCCATCCAGCTCGAAGGAGAGATGGGGGGTGAAGGTTTTGCTCAGGCCGGCGCCGATGCCGCCGATCGTGGCTCCGCCGATATCGTAGGCATTGTTGCTGTAGATCTTGCCCTCGACCACGCCGCGCAGAGTGGTATAGGCGCTGCGGGGCAGTGTCACCATGGCGAGCAATTCGAGCTCATTGCCGTTGCTGTTCTGCCGCTCCGGGATGAGATCCTCATCGCTGACGATCTTGTTGGCGGCGCGGATGCGGTCACGGGCCATCAGGAGCAGTCCGGCGCTCTCTCCGGGGAACCAGGCCATCGCCTGCAGGGTGATGCGGTTTCCGGCCTGGAAGAGTTTGGTGCCCTCCACTTTATCCGCGGTGTAGAGGGTATAATTGGCGTCGATCATCACCTTTTTGCGGCGCGCCAGCGGCAGATCCACCGCCGCCGACAGGGTGATCTCCTCGCCCGGGTCATATTTGACGCCGCCGTTTTCAAAAGGCTCAAAAGCCCCACGCATGAGGAATCCCGCCCCCAGGCCGGCCACCATGCTGCCGAGCGGAAAGGCGGAGACCATCCCCGCGCTGAGATCGAGCCCCTGACCGAGGATGGGCATGGTGAAATCGAAAGCGTGCAGGGCGAGGATATTGGCCACACTCAGCTCTTCGCTGTTGAGGGCGTGCTTGCCGCTGGGCAGGTTGATCCCGAAGGTGGCGAGCAGCCGCTCATTTTTAAAAAGATAGCTGCCGCCGAAGCGGGTATCGGAAAATCCGTTCAGGGCCGCCTCCCCTGATCCCTCGAAGGCGCTGAAGGCGGGTCCGGCCCCGATGGTCAGCTGCAGCTGCTCGTTGACCGGATAGAGAAAGGTGAGCGGAATGGCGATCTGCCGGACCTGTTCATCCTCTACTTTCCAGAGATTCAGGACAGCGGAAGCCGATGCGGTCCCCTCCCGGGCGCGCTGCAGCATGGACGGCTGGGCGAACAGGGCCGGGCAGGCCGCGCCGATCAGGGCGAAGAGGAGGAGGTAAGCTGTTGCTTTGCGATGCGGGCTCATAGGGCTTTCCTTGCTGCTGATCGTGGCTGCTGGTTATGGTTTGACAGGCAACTGAATGCGCACTTCCATCGGGATGCCGGTGCCGATATTGATGGTGGACGATTCGGTCGTGGGTTTGCGCGATTCCACGCCGGGGACGAAGCCCGGAGTGATCTGCGCAGCGGTGCGGCTGAGCAGGTCGACGGTGATCAACTCGCCGGCGCTCGCCGTTGGGGCCGGAATGCTGACGCCGGTGGACGGAGGCGCGCCGGCCGTCGTCTCGCTCCTTCCGCCCACCTCGGCCAGAAGCGAGGGCGGGGCCATCGGCGGCCTGGGCGAAAAGGAGGCGAAAGCCGCGCTGCGCTCGAGCGCATCGATGGCGGGCTGGAAAGCGGCATCGGCGCTGACCGCAGCCCGGAACTGCTCCTGCGCACCCTGCCAGTTTCCGCGGTCTTCTTCATCAAGTCCACGGCACCAGGCCATAAAGGCGGTCAGATTTTTGGTCGGGATGCGCTGGATCGCTTCCCGCTCGCCGCGCGAGAGGCGCAGCCCCATGACGTCGATGAGGTTGAAGACCAGATCTTTCTGCAGCTGATAAAATTCCGCGAGCGAGCCCGATATTTTTCCCGCCTCGGCGGGAGTTTCCACACCCACCGTGGCCAGCAGGGCATCGATCCTGAGCGTACTGGCTTCCGTTCCCGAAAAGGCGCCCTGCACCAGGCGGCCGGCCTTGAGCAACTTGCCCATCCGCGGCGCGGTCTCCTCCTTGATCAGACCGGTCATACCCAGACCCATTTCATCCAGCAGCATCTGCATGCGCGCGCGCTCCACCACCTGCAGGCTCCTGACCTGGGCGAGATCGGTGATCAGCATCTCCGCCAGCCCCTTTTGCAGCGGGATATAGTCGGGGTTGCCGGAGAGATTGGCGAAATAGAGCACAGCGATTGAATTTTCCGGCGCCGGCGCGGCCTCGAGCGCCTCCTCCTGCGCCAGCAGCTCCTTGATCTGAGCCGCCATCTGCTGGCGGACCAGGACCTGCATGCGGCCTTCGACGGTGCGGCGCATTTTGCGGGAGGGGTTGAGCTGGTTGTAGCGGACGTAGTGCTGAAGGGCCTGATCGATCTGCCCCTCGGTCTCATAGACCATGCCGAGGTAGTAGAGGGCCGGCATGTCCTTGGGGGCGCGGCTGAGGGCGAGGCGGAGAAAACCACGGGCGAGTTTGATCTTGCCGGCATGATACATGGCGATGCCCATGTCGCGGATGGACTGGACATCGGTGTAATCCTGCGCGATCGCCATTTTGAGCGGGCGCACCGCCTTGGCATATTCCCCGCGTTCGATCAGTTCATGGCCGAGGTTCTGCTGGGCCGGGGCGCAGCCGTAAAAGAGGGCGAAAAAGAGGATAAAAAGAGAAACGCCGAAACGAACAGGATGTTTGACCATGGTTGCCTCTCACTGCGTTCAAATCGGGCTGGAGAACTAGTTGGCGCCCTTGATGGCCTCGAGCCGGAAGCGGGCGCGGCGGAACTTGGGATTGTGCTTGAGCGCCTGGATGTAGCACTTGCGCGCATTCGCCAGATCGCCCTTCTCCTCAAAATCCAGGCCGCGGGCGAAGAGGAGCGCGGCGTCAAAGGAACGGTTGTCGGTCTGACGGAGGGCCTTTTTCTCCTCGCCCGTCAGCTCGACATTCATGCTCTCGATGTTCCGGGTGACCAGCCGGGTGACCAGCTTGCCGAGATCGTTGGGAGAACCGGTCGCCTCCTCGGCCATCAGGGTCTTGCCGGTCTCGACCTCGACCAGGCGTGCATCAATGCGCAGTTTGCCGTCGAACATCAGCATGAAAGAGCCGAGGACCAGATTCTGCGCCCCGAGCATTTTGCCCACCTCCTGGGCGGCCGATTCCTCGAGCACGCCGGACTGCCCCAGGCTCATCTCCTCGAGAATCTTTTGCAGATTGGCGCGCTCGACGAGCTGAAACTGCCGCACCTTGCTCAACTCGGTGACGAACATGTCGGAGAGTCCCTTGCAGAGGGGCTCCATCTCCGCCTTGTCCTTGAGGCTGTTGTTCTCAAAATCGAGCACGGCGAGGGTACGCTGTCCCTGCGGCTCATCAGCCGCCCACAGGCTGCACACGGCGAGGCCGGTGAGCAGGATCACCATCCAAAACTTCATCCCATTCATGGCGTACTCCTGTTACGACATCCTTACTACAGGATTTTATCGAAAAATAAGCACAAGCACAAGCGATTTTTTGGCCGATCGGGCCGGCCGTCACAGCTACTGCAGATACTCACGCCAGCTCTTGATCTGCAGCTCCTTGAGGGACTTGCGGCTCAGGGCTTCGACGAAGCGCCGCGCCAGCTGCATGTTGGTGAAGAGCGGAATGGCGTAATCGACCGCCGCCCGGCGGATCATATAGTCGTTGGTCAGCTCCTCCTCCTGGTAGTTCTTGGGGATGTTGATCACCAGGTCGATCTTGCGCTCGCTGATATAGTCGATCACGCTGGGCTTCTTCTCCGAGAGGGGCCAGTGGAGCTTTTTGGCGGGGATGCCGTTCTCCGCCATGAAGCGGGCGGTGCCGCCGGTGGCGTAGAACTGGATACCCATCTCCTGCAGTTTGCGGGTGGCGGCGAGGAACTCCACTTTGGTCTCGATCGGTCCGGTCGAAAGCAGCACATTGCGGATCGGCAGCCGGTAGCCGACCGAAAGGAGCGCAAGCAGAAAGGCCTCGTCGAAATCATCGCCCAGGCAGGCGACCTCACCGGTGGAGGCCATCTCCACCCCCACGGTCGGATCGGCGCCGCTGAGCCGGGTATAGGAGAACTGCGGGGCCTTGACTCCGACATATTCGAGGTCGAAAGCGGAGCGGTCGATTTTCGGAGGATGGTGCCCCATGATCACCCGCGTCGCCATATCGATGAAATTGATATCAAAGATCTTGGAGACGAAGGGAAAGCTGCGCGAGGCGCGCAGGTTGCACTCGATCACCTTGACCTCGTTGTCCTTGGCGACGAACTGGATGTTGAAGGGGCCGTTGATCTTGAGGGCCGCGGCGATGCGGCGCGCGATCTTTTTGACCCGGCGCGTGGTCTCGAGAAAGGTCCGCTGCGGCGGCAGCACGATGGTGGCATCGCCGGAATGGACGCCGGCGTTTTCGACGTGCTCGCTGATGGCGTAGACCAGCAGCTCACCCTCGTTGCCGACGGCGTCGATCTCGATCTCCTTGGCATTCTCGATAAATTTCGAGATCACCACCGGATGGTCGGAGGAGATGTCGGTCGCCTTGGTGAGAAATTTTTCCAGTTCAGCGTCGGTGGAGGCGACGCTCATCGCCGCTCCGCTCAGCACGTAGGAGGGGCGCACCAGCACCGGATAGCCCACCTCGGCGGCAAAAGCGATCGCCCGCTCGTAGGAGGTGAGCTCGGCCCAGGCGGGTTGATCGATGTTGAGCTGGTCGAGCAGCCGGGAGAATTTGTGCCGGTCCTCGGCGCTGTCGATGCTCAGGGCCGAAGTGCCGAGCACCCTTATTCCCGCGTTGTGCAGGCGCAGGGCGAGATTGTTCGGGATCTGCCCGCCCATCGAAAGGATGATCCCGAGCGGCTTCTCTTTCTCATAGATATCGCTGACCGCCTCGAAGCTGAGTTCGTCGAAGTAGAGTTTGTCGCAGACGTCATAGTCGGTGCTGACGGTCTCGGGATTGTAGTTGACCATGATGGTCTGGTAGTTGAGCTGCTTGAGGGTCATCACCGAATTGACACAGCACCAGTCGAATTCGACGGAGCTGCCGATGCGGTAGGCCCCGCTGCCCAGCACCATCACCGAGTTGCGGGCGTTGAAGGAGACATCGTCCTCCTCGCCGTTGTAGGTCAGATAGAGATAGTTGGTCTGGGCCGGGTATTCAGCGGCGAGGGTGTCGATCTGCTTGACGACGGGGGCCAGGCCGTAGGCCTTGCGCAGCGCCCGCACCTCCTCCTCGCTCTGGCCGAGAGCGCGGCCGATCTGGGTGTCCGAGAGCCCGAGCTGCTTGGCCTCGAGCATGATGTCGCCCGGACAGCGCTGTTCGCCCACCTCACTGAGCCGTTTTTTCATGGCGACGATGTTGGCGATCTTGTAGAGGAACCAGCGGTCGATGTGGGTGAGATCATGGATCTCGTCGATGCTCATCCCCTGTTCCATGGCCTCAGGGATGGCGAAGATGCGCAGGTCGGTCGGCTCGGCGAGTTCCTCGCGCAGATCGCCGATCTCGAAGGGCCGGTTGAGCACCACGCCGTCGAAACCGATCTCGAGCATGCGCAGCCCCTTCTGCAGGGCCTCCTCGAACTTGCGGCCGATGGCCATGATCTCGCCCACCGATTTCATCGAGGAGCCGATCTTTTTCGAGACCTGGTGGAATTTTTTCAGATCCCAGCGCGGGATCTTGACCACCACATAGTCGATCGCGGGCTCAAAGCTCGCCTTGGTGACGCGCGTGACCGAGTTTGGCAGATCGATGAGGCTGTGGCCGAGAGCCAGCTTGGCCGCCACCGCGGCCAGGGGATAGCCGGTCGCCTTGGAGGCGAGAGCCGAACTGCGCGAAAGCCGTGCGTTGATTTCGATGACCCGGTAATCCTCGGAAAAGGGGTCGAGGGCATACTGGATATTGCATTCGCCGACGATGCCGAGATGGCGCACGGTGCGGATGGCAATCGCGCGCAGCTTGTGGTATTCGCTGCTGGTGAGGGTCTGGCTCGGGGCGACAACGATGCTCTCGCCGGTGTGGATGCCCATGGGATCAAAATTTTCCATGTTGCAGACCGAGAGGCAGTTGTCGTACTGGTCGCGGACGATCTCGAATTCGATCTCTTTCCAGCCGAGCAGGTACTCCTCGACCAGGATCTGGCGGGTGTAGCTGAAAGCCTTTTGCGCCCGCTCGCGCACCTCCTCGACGCTGCGGCAGATGCCGGAGCCGAGGCCGCCGAGGGCGTAGGCGATGCGGATCATCACCGGATAGCCGATCTCCCCGGCCACGCGCTCCGCCTCCGCGACCGAAGTGACCGCATGGCTGCGCGGCACCTTGACATCGATCTGGCGCAGCTTGGCGGTGAAGAGATCGCGGTCCTCGGTGTTCATGATCGCCTCGACCGAGGTGCCGAGCACAGCCACGCCATAGCGGCGCAGGATCCCTTCGCGCTCGAGCTCGACACCGCAGTTGAGCGCGGTCTGACCGCCGAAGCCGAGCAGGATGCCGTCCGGCTTTTCCTTTTTGATCACCTGCTCGACGAAGTAGGGGGTCACCGGCAGAAAGTAGACCTCATCGGCCAGGTGTTCGGAGGTCTGGATAGTGGCGATGTTGGGATTGACCAGGATCGTCCTGATGCCCTCTTCCTTGAGGGCCTTGATCGCCTGGCTCCCCGAATAATCGAATTCGCCCGCTTCGCCGATCTTGAGGGCGGAGCTCCCCAGAATTATCACTTTTTCAGCCATTAGAGCATCCTGCTAAATTCATCGAACAGCAGCATCGTATCTACCGGACCGGGCGCCGCCTCGGGGTGGAACTGCACGCTCATGAAGGGCCGGGAGACATGCCGGATCCCCTCGTTGGTGCCGTCATTGGCATTGACAAACCAGGGCTCCCAGCCGGCGGGCAGGGTGCGCCCGTCGACGGCGAAACCATGGTTCTGCGAGGTGATGTAGCACCGCCTGGTCCCCACCTCGACGCAGGGCTGGTTCTGGCTGCGGTGGCCGAACTTGAGTTTGTAGGTATCGGCGCCCGCGGCCAGGGCGAGGATCTGGTTGCCCATGCAGATCCCGAAGATCGGACGGCCGCGTTCCATCACCTTGCGGATGATCTGGATGGTCTCGATGCACATCTTGGGATCGCCCGGGCCGTTGGAGATCATCACGCCGTCATACTCTTCGCCGCTGAAATCATAGTTCCAGGGCACGCAGCGCACGCGCAGACCGAGATGGAGCAGGCCGCGCAGAATATTGTTCTTGGCGCCGCAGTCCACCAGAATGACTTTCCTGTCACCCTGGCCGTACTCGACCGGCTCGCGCCGGCTCACCTCGGCGACCAGATTGATCTTGTTGGGATCGTAAAAAGTCTGCTCGCCGGCGAACAGGACGATGCGGCCGAGCATGGTGCCCTCGTCGCGCAGCCGTTTGGTCAGGGCGCGGGTATCGATGCCGTACAGGGCGGGAATGCCGTTCTGCGTCAGCCACTCCGCCAGGCTCCGCCGGGCGTTCCAGTGGCTGTACTCGGCGGAATGTTCCGAGACGATCAGGCCCTGTACATGGATCCGGTCCGATTCGAAATTATGTTCGATGCCATCGACCAGCTCGTTTCCAGGCACGCCATAGTTGCCGATGAGGGGATAGGTCAGGACCAGGATCTGGCCGTGATAGGAGGGATCGGTGAGGGTCTCCGGATAGCCGACCATGCTGGTGTTAAAGACCACTTCGCCGGCTGTCGGGTGCTGCGCGCCGAAGGAGAAGCCGTGATAAACCGAGCCATCCTCCAGTTCCAGTCTTGCTTTCAGTTTTTTGAATTCCATTCTTCAGGTCCAGCCAGTTGAACAGTCATGGATAGGGATGAGGGTAATGCCCAAGTGAATGGGCTGCCGGGGGCAGGTGCGGCGGCAGTGCCGCTCATGCTTTCGGGACAGGGGTATCGAGCGCCAGATTGGCGAGCTGGTCGGCGCGCCGGTTCCGGCTGCGCGGAACATGGGTGATCGCCACGGAGGAAAAGCTCTGGCAGAGATCACGGGCCTGCAGATAGAGCGGCAGGAGCTGCTCGTTCTTGACGCGATAAAGGCCGTTCATCTGTTTGACCAGCAGTTCGCTGTCGCTGTGCACGGAGAGATGTTCAGCGCCCATCTCCAGTGCCAGCTCGAGGCTGCAGAGCAGGGCGCGATATTCGGCCACGTTGTTGGTGGTTTCGCCGATGCGGGCGCCGTGTTCGCGCATGGTTTTACCATCGGGTCCCGCGATGACCACACCGATGGCGGATGGGCCGGGGTTGCCGCGGGCGGCGCCGTCGATGTGGATGAGCAGCCCCTCTCCCTCCGCGAGCGCGGCCGGAGCGGCCGCGGCGCGCTCCATGCGCACGCAAAAAGCCCGCCATTCCGCCTCTCCGAGGCCCACCGTCTCGCCGCGCACGAGCTGGGCCATGCGCCGGCAGATCTCCGTATCGCTGGTCTTTTTGACAGGGCTCATCTCAGCCTCCCACCCAGACATTTTCCCGGCCGACCTGCGCGCGCAGGCGGTCGAGCAGCGCCAGGCTCGGGGTGACCGTGATCGAGCGGGAACGCAGGAAATAGTCGCCGTCATCCGTCCCCTTGATGCGAAGATAGAGGGGTATGGTGCCGGCAAATTCGCTTAGAGTCTGTTTGAGCCCGGCCAGCAGCTCCGCATCGGTCGTGTGCGGGTCGATGGAGAGAAAAAGGCTGCGGGTGAAGCGTTTGCGCGCCTCCTCGAGGGGGATCACCTCCTCGACGATGAGCTTGGGCGCGTCGCCCTCGCGCGTGCTGATCCGGCCGAGGGCCATGACGATCTGATCCACCTGGATGGCACTGCGGTTCTTGTCGTACGCCTCGGCGAAGGTCAGCCCCTCGATGGTGCCGGTGAAATCCTCGAGCTTGAAAAAAGCCATGGGCCGCTTTTTCCGGTCGAGGAGGGTCTTGAGCTCGCTGATCAGCCCGCAGAGGCGGACTTTGCTGTTGTCCTTGCACTCCCCAGCCTGGTCGAGGGGGACGGTAGCGAGCGACCGGATGTCCTCGCGGAAGCGGTCGAGGGGGTGGCCGGTGAGAAAAAAACCGAGCATTGCCTTTTCGCGGTTGAGGGCGTCGCCCTCGGCCCAGTCGGCAACCAGGGGAAGGGGGGGCTGGAGGCTCTCACTCGCATCGTCCTTCTCCGCGCCGCCGTCAAAAAAGGAGAACTGGCCGGTGGCAGCGCTGTGGTTGATACGCTGGGCGTAGTTGATCGCCTCCTCGATAGCTGCGAATTTTTGCGCCCGGGTTCCCGCCAGCGAGTCCATCGCTCCGGCCTGGATGAGGCTTTCAAGCACCTTTTTGTTCAGCGCCTGCAGATCGACGGCGCAGACCAGATCGACCAGGCTCTCGAAGCGGCCCTTCTTTTCACGGCCAGCGACGATCGCCTCGATGGCGCCGCGGCCGACATTCTTGACCGCCCCGAGGCCGAAACGGATGCGTCCTTCGGTGACGATGAAATCGGCATAGCTTTCGTTCACATCCGGGGGCAGAACCTCCAGCCCCATGCGCCGGCACTCCTCGAGCAGGACCACCACCCGCGCGGTGGTGCTCATTTCACTGCTCAGGTTCGCCGCCATGAATTCGGCCGGATAGTAGACCTTGAGAAAACCCGTCTGATAGGCCACCAGCGAGTAACAGGCGGCATGGGATTTGTTGAAACCGTAGCCGGCGAACTTGGCCATCATGTCATAGATCTCGTCGGCGACCTTGTTGAGCACACCGCGCTGGTTCGCGCCCTCGATGAAATGGAGCCGTTCCCTGGCCATGATCTCGAGATCTTTTTTACCCATCGCGCGGCGGAGCAGATCGGCGCTGCCGAGCGAAAAACCGCCCACCTCCGTCGCCATCTTGATCACCTGCTCCTGATAGACCGCAATGCCGTAGGTCTCCTCGAGCAGGGGGGTGAGCAGGGGATGGAGATAGGTGACCGAAGCGGCATCGCGCTTGCCGCGGATGAAATCGTTGATATAATCCATGGGCCCGGGACGATAGAGGGCATTCATGGCGATGAGGTCTTCCAGGCAGGTGGGCTTGAGCTTGCGCAGATACTCCTGCATGCCGGAACTTTCAAACTGGAAGAGGCCGATGGTTTCACCCCGGGCGAAGACCTCATAGACCCCGGGGTCGTCGAGCGGGATGGCATCGATGTCGACCTGGATACCCCGGAGTGCAATAGCCTTGACCGCCTTCTGGATCACCGTCAGGGTGCGCAGTCCGAGAAAATCCATCTTGAGCAGACCCACCTCCTCCAGCGACTTCATGTCGTACTGGGTGGTGATGTCGCCTTCCTTGGTCTTGTAGAGCGGCACATAGTTGGTCAGCTCTTCCGGTGTGATGAGCACGCCGGCGGCATGGGTGGAGGCGTGCCGCGCCAGCCCCTCCAGGACGAGCGAATGTTCGATCAGGCGGCGGCCGGTCTCATCCTTCTCGGAGACCTGGCGCAGCTCGGCGACGTTCTCGATCGCCTCCTTGAGCTTGATCTTGAGCTGCTCCGGCACCAGCTTGGCGATGCGGTCCACATCGGAATAGTTTATCTTGAGAACCCGTCCGACATCGCGGATGACGGCCCTCGCCGCCATGGTGCCGAAGGTGATGATCTGGCAGACGTTGCTGTAGCCGTACTTTTCCTTGACGTAGCGGATGACCTCTTCACGGCGCTCATAGCAGAAATCGATGTCGATGTCAGGCATCGAGATGCGCTCGGGATTGAGGAAGCGCTCGAAGATCAGGTCATAGCGGATCGGATCGAGGTTGGTGATCTTGAGCACATAGGCGACCAGGCTGCCGGCGGCCGAACCGCGGCCGGGGCCCACCGGGATGTCCTGGCTGCGGGCATAACTGATGAAATCGGCGGTGATGAGAAAATAGCCCGCATAACCCATCTGCCTGATGATCTCAAGCTCATACTGCAGCCGCTTCTCCAGATCCGGCGTCACCTCCGCATAGCGTTCGCGCAGGCCGGCCCACGCCACCTCGGTGAGGTAATCGTCCAGATTCTTGCCGGCGTGCTCGGGCGGAAGCTGGAAAACAGGCAGGTGAAAGGTCCGCGAATCGAGATGAAGGTCGCACTTTTCCGCCACCTCGAGCGTATTGAGCAGAGCCTCGGGATGATCGGGAAAGGCTTCGGCCATCTCCGCCTCACTCTTGAAATAGAGCTCCCGGGTGGCATAGCGCATGCGGGTGGGATCCTCGAAATCCTTGCCCGTCTGCAGACAGAGCAGGATATCGTGGGCTTCGGCATGCCCTTTTTCCAGATAGTGGATATCGTTGGTGGCGACCACCTTGATATCCATCTCCCGGGCGATGGTAAAGATGGCGTTGCGGACGGTCTCTTCTTCGGGGATGCCGTGGTTCTGGACTTCGAGGTAGAAATCCTCGCCGAAGATGTCACGGTATTCGGCGATGGCCGAACGGCTGCGCTCCTCGTTCTCGCGCAGCAGCCGCTGGCTGACCTCGCCCTTGAGGCAGGCGCTGAGGGCGATCAACCCCTCGCGATGTTCGCGCAGCAGGGCGCGGTCGACGCGGGGCTTGTAGTAAAATCCTTCCAGATATCCGGCCGAGACCAGCTTCATCAGGTTCTTGTAGCCGGTCATGTCCTTGCAGAGCAGGACCAGATGAAAAGCGGTGCCGCCGGTGCCGGGATCGGGCTGTTTCTCCAGACGGCTGCCCGGAGCCACATAGACTTCGGAGCCGACCAGGGGTTTGATTTTGGCCTTGCTGCACTTTTTATAAAAGCTGATGACGCCATGCATGCAGCCGTGGTCGGTCAAAGCGATTGCCGGCATGCCCTGCGCTTCCGCCCTCTCGACGAGATCCTCGATGCGGCAGGCGCCGTCGAGAAGGCTGTAATGGGAGTGGTTATGGAGATGGACAAACCGGCTCACGCGGAAACTCTTGCTTAGATGTTGCGATAATAGCGCTTGGCGACCGAAGTGTATTCGCTCCCAGCATAATTGTCAAGGAAGGTGCCAAAGGCCTTTTGCGCCAGCTCGGCCTGATTGGAACGGACGTAGGAGAGTCCGACCATAAGCTGGGCGTCGTCGTGCTTGTCCGTTTCGGAGTAGGAAAAGACCTTCTGAAATTCGACCACCGCTTTCTGATACTCCTTCAGGCCGAAGTAGGATTCGCCGATCCAGTACTGGCAGTTGTCGGCCAGACGATGGTCGGGGTATTCGGCGAGCAGGGCGGAGAACTCGTCGATCGCCGCCTGATAACTGCGTCTTTCGAACTTGGTGCGCGCGCGCTCATAAGCGGCATCGAAGGCGGTGGTTCCCGCTGCAGCGGACGCGGCTGCGGTGCGGGCCGGTTTCCGGGCGGTTTTGGAGAGATCCGGGACCACGATGCGGGGTGTCGCCTTGCGGCTCTCAAGCTCCTGCAGCCGGGCATTGCGGTTGGCGATGATGCTCTGCAGGCTGTCCACGGTAGCGCTTCTGATCTCCAGGGCGGCCTCGAGGCGGTTGATATCATTGCGCATCCTGGTGAACATCTCCGGTGTCAACCCCATGGTGCCCGTGGTGGTCGTCGGCTCGCTCTCCAGTTGGGTATCCTGGACGGTCGGGAACTCCTGCCCACCGACCGCGGCGGTCTCGTCGCCGGTCTCATTTTCCGCACCTAAGAGGGCAAGCAGCTCATCGTCGGTGAGCGCGGTGTCGCCGCTCTCGGCCGATTCCTCATCGCTGCCCAGCTGGAGCTCGTCAGCCAGGGCCAGATCCACTTCATCGGTCGTACCAGCTTCTCCCTCACCCTCACCCTCGGTCAGATCGAGAAGCTGCAGCAGTTCCTGACGAAACTCCTCGTCGTTGCTGGAAAGGTCATCACCCCCTGCGACCGAGCCCCGGCGCTGTGCACAGACCAGGAAAAGACCGACAAAGATGACGACCAGGGCGATCGAGACCGCCCAGACGGAACGTGAATGATTGTTCATGTGAACCTCGTTGCTTGGATGCCTGTCAGTTAAGGTAGACCGGTTGCCTGATCTCTCTGTGGTTTTACGTTGCCTTCTGCAGCTGCTCCGAATCACACCCCAACCCGTACTGCTTCATCACCCCGCCCCTGCGGGTGATCAGGCTCCGCCTGCGGCGGCCGCGATGAGTTCGCTGGCGCTCTGCAGATGGGCCTGGGTGACCACGTCGCCGCCGATGAGGGCCGCGACCTGGGCCACGCGTTCTTCCTGCGAAAGGGGACGAATCGTCGTGCGCGTCTGCTGTTCGTCCCCCCCCTTTTCGACCAGTAAATGATGATCGGCCATACTGGCGATCTGCGGCAGATGGGTGATGCAGAGCACCTGATGGCTCATGGCCAGTTCCTTGAGACTGCGGCCGACCGCCTGGGCGATGCGCCCGCTGATGCCGATATCGATCTCATCAAAGATCAAAACGGGAACCCGGTCGGCTTCGGCGAGCAGGGTCTTGAGGGCGAGCATCACGCGCGAGATCTCGCCACCCGAGGCTACGGCCGCCAGCGGTTTGGCCTCCTCGCCCGGATTTGCGGAGAGGAGGAATTCGAGATGGTCGGAGCCGCGGGGACCGATGCGCAGCTTCTGCCCCTCCCGCTCGACCCAGGGTTCATCGCCGGCCGGCGCGGCGTGTTGATCGACCGCAAACTGCGCGCGCGGCATGCCCAGCTGCGCGAGGGCGGCGGCGACGCGACTGCTGAACTCCTGCGCAGCGGCGTGGCGCTTGCCGGATAGTTCCGCATCGAGCGCCGCCAGCCGGCTGCGCGCCGCTGCGCGCTCCTTCTCCAGCTGCGCGAGAGCCGCTTCCATATTGTCGGCCACCCCCAGCTCACGCTCCAGCTTTGCGCCGAGTGCGATGATATCGGTCAGGCTGCCGCCGTGCTTGCGCTTGAGAGCGGTCAGGGCCGCCAGACGCTGGCGGACCTTTTCCAGCCGCTCCGGCTCGAAGGAGATGGACTGATTGTAGTGCTGTACGCTCTTGGCCAGCTCATCGACGAGGATGAGCGCGCTCCGGCAGTCGCCCTGCATGGCGCTGAAGCGGTCATCGATGGCCGCCAGCTGGGCGAGATCGGCCGCGGCGGCGGTCAGCTGTTCAGCAGCTGAGCCTTCCGACTCGTAGAGCCGGGTGAAAATCTGGGCCGTGCGCTCGAAAAGCAGCTCGGCATTCTTGAGGATCTGCTCTTCACGCAGCAGCTCCTCCTCCTCATCGGCCACAGGGGTCACCGCCCGGATCTCCTGGAGCTGAAAGGCCATGTAATCCCGGGAGCGAGCAAGCTCGGCGGCTTGCTCCGAGAGGGCGCGCAGTTCCTTCGTCGCGTTGACCAGCTGCTGGTAACCACTCTTCACGGCCTCAAGGTCAGCCTCCAGCCCGGCGAAAGCATCCAGGTAGGGGCCGTGGTTGGCGACCTTGAGCAGAAGCTGATGTTCATGCTGGCCATGCAGATCAACGAGCAGGTCGCCCAGCTCGGCCAGAACCGGCAGCGGCACCGGGGTATCGTTGATGAAGCAGCGGCTCTTGCCGGTGGCATGCACCTCGCGGCGCACCAGCAGGCTCTCGCCCTGTTCGTCGATCTCCTTCCCGCGCAGAAAGGCCGCGGCGGCCGGAACGGCGGCGATGAGAAACTCGCCCTCGATCACCGCCTTGTCCGCTCCGCTGCGGATCACCTCTTTGCCGAGGCGGTCGCCCAGCAGGGCGGCCAGAGCGCCGATGAGAATCGATTTGCCCGCGCCGGTCTCGCCGGTGATGATGTTCAGCCCCGGCGTGAAGCCAACCTTGAGTTCATCGATGAGGAGATAGTTTTTGGCGTAGAGAAAAGTGAGCATGCTCTTGTCAAAGGCCTCGTAAGACGCCGCATCCTCATGCCGCGCTGCACTCCCGCCGCGGCATATGGTCCTCTCCCCAACCCGGTTCGCTTCTGTAAATACTCTTAAATTAACGGAATTGGCGAGATATTATCAAGCGGATTTTTGCTAAAATGTAATAACGGACAAATTAATTGAGATTGATCACGGGCGGATGACCGCCACTTTGCCTGATCCGGCCTCTCCCGACTCGGTGGTGGCCAGGAAGAGGTAAACGCCGCTGGCGACCAATTCGCCGCGGTCGTTGCGGCCGTCCCAGACCGTGCGCGAGCCGTGGATCTGGGCGGCGGGTAGATGCCGGACGAGGCGCCCCTCCGGGGTGTAGATCCGCACCGTGGCCTTGTCCGCCAGGTTCTCGATATAAAAGAACGAGCCCGGATCCTCGATCCGGAAGGGATTGGGATACCCGGAGAGCCTGCTCAGGTTGGCGGCCGGCCTGGTGAAGGGCGTCTGCAGCCGCGAGAGTCCGTTGGTGGTGCCGATATAGACCTGTCCGGTGTTCTGATTAAAGGCGAAAGAGGTGACGTTATCACCGACCAGGGCGCTGGTGGAGGTGGAGAAATGGCGCCAGGTGTAGCCGTCGGCCTCGAACATGCTCATGCCGCCGCTGGTGCCGATCCACTTGTTGTTGCGCACATCGACGGAGACGACATTGATATCGTCGTTGATGACCTGATAGCGCGGATTGACGCTGCCCTCGTACCAGTACTCCAGCCCTTCGGGCGTGCCGATCCACACCACCCCGTCGGCATCGCGGGCGAGGGTGCGGATAAAAAGGCTGTTGAGACCGTCTTCGGTGCTCAGCCCCTGGCTGAGGTCGTCATCCGCCTTGCTGAAGGGGGTATCGTTGTGATCGAGAACGCTGATGCCGAGGTCCTGGGTGCCGATCCAGATGCGGCCACTCTGATCGGCGGTGATCGCCGTGGTCAATTTGGATTTGATGCCGTCGCGGGTGGTGAAATACTGCCAATTGCCGAGGGAATCGGTGACGGCGAGAATCTGCAGATTGTCGGCCTGGTAATTGAGAATCCACACGTTGCCGCTCTCGTCGGCGTGCAGCCCGGTGATGACCACATAATTGGGATTGACCGAGATGCCGGCCAGGCCGTCTTTGGCGTCGAGAATATCGATGGCAATGCTGTCGCCGATGGTAGTGAAGAGGGCGATGCCGGCCCCCCAGCTGCCGGCCCAGACCCGGTTGCGGCTGTCGACGGCAAGGGTGCGGTAATCGTTGCTGGGCAGCGCCCGGTTGGTCTTGTTAAAGACGCGCCAGGTGGTGCCGTCAAAGCGGGAGATGCCGCCGCTGGAGGAGGCGGTCCAGAGAACCCCGCTGCGGTCAAAGGCGAGCGCAGTATACTTGTTGTCCGCGGGGCCGTCGGGCATGAGCCGGCTCCAGGAGGTTTCGCCCTGGCCAATCCAGGCGAGGCCGTTCTGTTTGATTCCCGCCCAGAGGCGGCCGTCGGCGTCGACATCCAGCGAGGTGGCCTGCGCGAGAGCGTTGCCGATCAGGCTGTAATAGTTTTCTCCGGCCCGCCTGAGGACGGCATAGCCGGCGACGACCGCGAGCTGATTGTCCCAGACCGCCAGGTCGGCGATGGTATTGTCCAGCAGTTCGCCGGGGAGCCAGGAGATGCCGTCATAGATGCCCAGCCCATTGACGGTGCCGGCGTAGATCCGGCCCGCATGGGCGGCCAGGGAGAGGGCTTCATTGTGAGGCAGGCCGTCGGCGATGGTATAGCGCGTCCAGGCGCTGGGCGCCATGAGGTTGGGGAGATCGAGATCCGAGGCGCGCACGCCATCCGGGCAGGCCGCCCAGATTTGCCGGCCGTTGATGAGCGTGCGGTTGACGCGGCCGATCTTGTAGGTTTCCTTGACCTCCCAGCGGCCGGCGTCGAAGAGGCTGATGCCGATATCTAGGGAGACAAAGAGGGAATCGCCAAGCACGGTCAGATCGTTGATGCTCTGGCCGTTATAATCGATGATGGTCTGCCAGCTCCCGGCCGCCGGGGTATAGACATTGATCAGGCCGCCGGCGGCCGCGATCCAGATGCGGCCGTGCCGGTCGCGCTCGATGGCAGCGACATCGTTGCCCGCGAGGCCGTCGGTGTTGACAAAAGGGGTGAAACGGCCAGTCAGGGGGCTGTAGCTGAGCACGCCGCCGTTGGTGGCGGCCCAGATCAGCGTATCCGCAGCCAGGACCTGGCGGACATCGGAGGCGCTGGTGAAGGTGCGCCACTCCCACTCGGCCGCGCGCAGCGGGGCGAGGGTGCAAAGCAGCAGCAAAAGAACGGGGATCAATCCCGGCACTCTTCTCATCCGGCTACCCCTTGAGATGCGCAAAGAGGTCGGCCATCTCAATGGCGCTCATGGCGGCATCCCAGCCCTTGTTGCCGGCCTTGGTGCCGGCGCGCTCGAGGGCCTGCTCGAGATTGTCCGGGGTGATGACGCCGTAACTGATCGGCACCTCCAGCTCCATACCGGCCTGGGCGATGCCTTTGGTGACCTCGGCGGCGATGTATTCAAAGTGCGGGGTCGCCCCGCGGATGACAGCGCCGAGGCAGATCACCGCATCGTACTCTTTGCTGCGGGCGAGGCGCTTGGCCGCGACCGGGATCTCGAACGCCCCGGGCACCCAGACGATGGTGACCTGGTCGAGATCGCCG
>ENA-UOWO01003168-UOWO01003168.1-activated-sludge-metagenome-genome-assembly--contig:-NODE-3168-length-19427-cov-5.879775_pt1 | contig 19427 bp, 19 predicted proteins | sample MGYA00238148_ERZ761564 | MGnify/ENA primary metagenome ERZ761564 (study PRJEB28885, sample SAMN05720194) | activated sludge metagenome | isolation source: Anaerobic digester | place: USA... | reverse complement strand
GCTGTTTGGCTGAACAACAAAAAGGAGTGTCAACTATAGCAGGACTTGACACGGTCTCAGGGTAAAAAATGTAATGGTATGAAATGCAATCAGTTAGGGAAGGGTAGATAATACCTGTGATGGGATCTGCTTACAGGAGTATGACAGCCTGTGGCAGCGAGATCGCGTAGTGCCGCTATTGTCTTGACAGTCAGTCAGTTAACGGGAATATTCGGCTGCTGAGTGAGGAGATATTCCAGCCGATCAGGAAGGGATTGGGTCGATAAGCGGAATCAGTCGTGACCTTCAGTTTCCGGCGGGCGGAATTGCGCTTCGACTTGGCGGACCATAGCGTCCAGGATCAATTCGCCAGTGTCGTAAACATCGAAAGGCTTGAATCCCAGATATTTGTCCCACTGCCCGGCGATGTAGTCATGCGAAACCACGCGATATACGGCGTCCGGATCGAGCAGTCGGCCGCCCAAATCGTATCGTACCGGCTCTTCGGTGTCCTGGTTGGGATCGGTCTCGCCAAGATAACCGGGGGCGGTGCTTTCGCAAATGTCGTGCGGTTTTTCCACTGCGAGGCGGCGGTTCAACTCGTCAAAACGCAGCAGATCCCGGCCGTAACAGGAAAAAACGACCACTGTGTTGTTGAAGGGCAGCAGTTCATACATGTCGCGCAGGGTGACCGGTCCGGCCGGAATGGCCTTGCGCAGGCCGCCGTTGTTGATGATGGCGAGGTCAGGATGGTAGATGCCCTGGTATTCTTTTTTCAGCGCGTCGGCGATCCAGTGTGAAAGTGCCGTGGATTCGTATTTGTCGGGGATCCAATCCTCGGGGATGATGCCCAAAACGCGCGACATTTCCTGCTCAACTTTTTCCACTTTGCTTTGGATGTATTCCGCCAGAGGCGTCGGAGCCGGCTTTTCTTCTGCGGAAAGTGGGATCAGCTTACAGGCGAATTTAACGACGCGGTCGTCTTTCACATCGAGATCAGCGCGGCCGAGGAATTCCAGGTGCGAGCCGCTGTAGAGCAGGTATTTTCCGTTTACCACAATCGGTTCGTCGGCCCAGATGTGGTCGTGACCGCCGATGATGACATCCACCCTGTCGTCCAGACTCTCCGCGAGCAAACTGTCCGCCTCCCAACCCTGATGGGAGAGAACGACGATGAGGTCGGACTTGCGGTCCACTTCGTCCAGATACATCTCGATGGCCTCCGTTGGCGGCAGGATGCGCACGCTGCTGACGTTTTCGGCCTTCACTTTTTCCGGCAGGAGTTCCAAAGTGACACCGAAAACCCCGATGCGCAAACCGTCTTTTTCGATGACCGTAAAAGGCTTGCCGCTAACGCTCTGGCGCGTGGATTTGTCCAGCAAATTCGTGCAGACGAAAGGATAGGAGGCGCTCCGGGCGAGGTCGCGCGTGTTGGAATAGCTGAAATCGAATTCGTGGTTGCCAAAGACGCTGGCCTCCAGGCCCAGGCGGTTGAAAACCCCGATCACCGCGCCGCCGTGGACGCCGTTTTCGACCAGCGAACTGAAAACGCTGCCGGTCTGCTGGTCGCCGCTGTCCAGATAGACGCTGTGTTTTGCCGCCTCCCGCTCCAGGGCGAGTTTTTCCTCCAACATCAGATAGCCGCCGCGGTATTGGCCGCTTTGCTTGTCCAACACGGTTTCATAGGCGCCATGGGTGTCCCCGGTGTAAAAAATGGTGAGCGGAGTGGCCGTCAGCGCGGCCGAGAAAGTAAAAAATAAAAGCGGGGCGATCATCTTCGTTTTCATGGGATTCTCTCCTTAAACAGTACTTCCGCGCGGGCCAGATCTTGCGGGGTGTCGATCCCGATGCCCTGGTAACCGGTCGCGACCATGCGGATGGGGATGCCGTTTTCCAAAGCGCGCAACTGCTCGAGTTTTTCGGTCTGTTCCAGCTCTCCCGGAGGCAGGGAAACGAAATGCAGCAAAGCTTCGCGGCGATAGGCGTAAACGCCGACGTGGCGCCAATAGCGGTCAAAACCGGCTCCGTCGCGGTCGTGCGGGATCGGGGCGCGGGAAAAATAGAGCGCGTTGCCGCGGTTATCCACCACCACTTTCACGGTGTTGGGGTCGCTAAGCTCTGCCCGGTCAGATAATCTGGCCATCAATGAGGCGATGCGGGTGGCCGGATCGCGGAAAGCATCCAGCAACGCGGCCAGAGCCCTTTTATCGATCAGGGGTTCGTCGCCCTGCACATTGACGATGATCTCAGCGTCCAGATTGGCTGCCACTTCCGCGATGCGGTCGGAGCCGCTGGCGTGGGAGGAGCGGGTCATTTCCGCCTTTCCGCCGAAGTTTTCCACCGCTTCCAGTATGAGCAGCGAGTCCGTGGCCACGATCACGTCGGAAAAAAGTCCAGTGAGGGAAACGGCCTCCCAGACCCATTGGATCAGGGGTTTGCCGCACAGGTCGGCCAGCGCTTTGGCGGGAAAACGCGTGCTGGCGTAACGCGCGGGAATGATGGCGACTGCTTGCATTCAGCCTTCCTTTGCCGCTTTTTGTTGTTTACGCAGCCAGATGAGCAGGGCGGCGGTGTCGCTGTAATTCACGCCGGGGATGCGCATGGCCTGGCCGAGGTTGCGCGGCTTGATCCGCATCAGTTTTTCGCGGGCTTCCCAAGCGATGGTCTCGATCTCGTGGTAGTCGATATCGTCATGCAGGGATAGATCTTCCGCCGCTTTGAAACGGCGCATTTCCTCCTGCGCGCGGTTCAGGTAGCCTTCGTATTTGATCTCCAGTTCGCAACGGCGCGCGATGTCGGCCGTGACGCCCGGGGATGGCGTGTATCCGTATTTTGTGAGTTGAGCGAAAGTGAGGTCCGGACGCTTGAGCAGTAGGGCGAACTTCTGCGGTTCCCGCAAATCGCTGTGGGGAGAGGATTTTTCGCTGCGCAGACGTTCCAGTTCCCTGTCTTTGAGAGCCAGCATGGCCTGAAAACGCTGCCAGCGCGCGACCGAAACCAGGCCCAACCTGTAGCCCAGCGGCATCAAGCGCTCGTCGCAGTTGTCCTGGCGTAAGAGCAACCTGTATTCCGCGCGGGAGGTGAACATCCGGTAGGGCTCGTTGGTGCCGCAGGTCACGAGGTCGTCGATGAGGACCCCGATGTAGGCCTGGGCGCGGCTGAGCACCAATCTGTCGCTGCCCTCCAGGCTCAAAGTGGCGTTGATGCCGGCCATGATGCCTTGCGCGGCGGCCTCTTCGTAGCCGGAGGTTCCGTTGATCTGACCGGCCAGGTACAAACCCTTGATGCTCCTGCATTCCATGGTCGGGCTAAGTTCCCCCGGATCGATGAAATCGTATTCGATGGCGTAGGCGTGGCGCATGACGCGGGCATTTTCCAAACCGGGGATGCTGTGAACGATCTGTTCCTGGATGTCCGGCGGCAGCGAGGTCGAAATCCCGTTCACGTAGCCCTCGTGGGTACGCAAGCCTTCCGGTTCGATGAAGACCTGGTGGCTTTCCCGTTGGGGGAATTTTACGACCTTGTCTTCGATGGAAGGGCAATAGCGGGGTCCGATGCCCTGGATGATGCCGCCGTAGAGCGAGGATTTGCGAAGGTTTTGCCTGATCAATTCATGCGTCTGGGGAGTCGTGCGGGTGAGGTAACAGCTGACTTGGTTGGAGAGAACCACGTCCCGGTAATAGGAAAAACCCTCGGGATCGGGATCGCCGGGCTGTTCTTCCAGGCGGCTGTAATCGAGGCTGCGTAGATCCACACGCGGAGGCGTGCCGGTTTTGAACCTTTGCAGCGGCAGTCCCAGCGCGAGCAAGTTGCGGGAAAGTTCGTCCGCGGAAGGTTCTCCGCTGCGTCCGCCAGGGATAGAAACGTCGCCGACATGGATCATTCCGCGCAAAAAAGTGCCGGTCGCCAGGATCACGCGTGGGGCGCGATAGGCACGTCCGATGTGGCTCCGAACTCCGGCCACGGCGCCGTTTTCCACGATGAGTTCGGTGATCGCGGCTTCTTCGAGATGGAGTCCGTCCTGGTCCTCGACGCTTTGGCGCATCAATTCAGAATAGAACTGGCGGTCGTTTTGGGCGCGCGGGGCCCAAACTGCGGGGCCTTTGCCGCGATTGAGCATGCGAAAATGGATGCCGCTGCGGTCTGCGTTGTAGCCGAGTTCCCCGCCCAAGGCATCTATCTCTCTGGCCAGATGGCCTTTTGCGGGTCCGCCGACGGAGGGATTGCAGCTCATTCTGCCCAGGGATTCGATCTTTAAAACAAATAACGCGGTTTTTGCACCGCGGCGGGCTGAGGCCAGAGCGGCTTCGATCCCGGCGTGGCCGCCCCCCACCACGATCACGTCAAAGTCCCAGGGCATGGTCGTCTGTCAGGCCAGTCGTTCCCCGATCCAGGCGTAAAGCGGATCCAGTCCGCTGTTCCTGAGCGCGGAGACGGCGAAAATATCGTTCCCGGCGAGGCCGAGGCCCTTGGCCAGCAACTGCAGGGTCTTGGGGATTTTGGTCTTGGGAATCTTGTCCGCTTTCGTGGCCACCACGCAATAGTCGATATTACGCGAGCGCAACAGATCGAGCATCTGAAGGTCTTTGGGATCGGCATCGTGGCGGATGTCCACCAGCACAATGATCCCGCGCAGCTGTCCGCGCTGTTCGAAATAGCGGTTCAGCATCTTGCGCCATTTTTCCTGCTCGGTTTGGGAAACCTCGGCGTAGCCGTAACCGGGGAGGTCGGTCAGTTGCAGCCTGCCTTCGGAAGCGGCTTTATCGTCTTTCCAGCGGATGAGGAAGAAATTGAGCAGGCGGGTTTTACCAGGCGTGGAACTGGTTTTCGCCAGATGATGGTTGTCTGTGAGCAGGTTGATCAGGGTCGATTTGCCCACGTTGCTCCTGCCTGCGACGGCAAATTCGGGATAGGCGCTGGCCGGATAATCGGCCGGTTCGATGGCGCTTTTGACAAAGAAGGACTGTACGAATCTAATCATAGGTATAGATCACGCTGGAGCGCTCGGACTCGCAGACCTCCACTTCGCATACTGAAGCGGACGATCCGGCCAAGGCGGCATCCAGACGTTCAAAGATATATTTGGCGAGGTTTTCGGAGGTCGGGTTGGCTTCGCGGAAATCCGGCAAATCGTTCAAGTAGGCATGGTCGAGTTCGTCCAGGATGGCTTGCAAGTGTTTTTTGATCACGCCGAAATCCATGGCCATGCCGATCGGATCAAGTTTCCCGGCTTGCAGCCCAACGCGCACTTTCCAGTTGTGGCCGTGCAGGTTGCTGCAGGGGCCGGCGTATCCGCAGAGGCGGTGCGCGGCGCTGAAACTTTCCGTAACGCTTAGTTTATACATCTCAAGGCCTCCTCAAAAGTACTTTTTGCGGATGAAGATCAACACCAGAACTATGGACGATACAATGGCGACGCCCATCACCAGGGCAAAAGCGTAACTGACGTCCGCGAATGGCAGCCGCACGTTCATGCCGTAAATGCTGGCGATAAGGGTCGGCAGGGCGATGATGATCGTCACGGAGGTGAGGAATTTCATCACCACGTTCAGGTTGTTGCTGATGATCGAGGCGAAGGTATCCATCATGCTGCTCAGGATGCTCGAATGGATGTTCGCCATTTCGATCGCCTGCTTGTTGTCGATGATCACGTCCTCGATCATGTCTTCGGCATTGGGATCCTGATTAAGCCAGCGCGAACGCTGCATCCGCTCCAGGATGATCTCGTTTGATTTGAGGGCGGTCAGGAAGTACACCAGGCTTTTTTCCATGCGCTGCAGGCGGATCAGTTCCTGGTTGCGCATGGACTGGTGCAGTTCGGTTTCGATCTTGTTGGTGCGGCGGTTGATCTCTTTGAGGAATTTCAGGTAGTAGAGTGCGGTGCGGAGCGCGATCTCCAACAGGAAACTCTGCTGCGTGATCTCGAAGGGGCGGTGTTTGCAGTCCAGAAAGACCGTCAGGACCTCGTTCTCGAAAAAGGATACCGTGATGATCTTGTCGTCGACCGCGATCACGCCCAAAGGCGCCGTGGAAAAGGATAAACTGGCGGAACGGTGCTTGTAGAAGAGCGGCACGCGCATGATGTTGAGGACTGCCCCGCCGTCGAATTCCATCCGGCTGTTTTCGTCAGCGTCCTGGAGGTCGGTGATGAAGTCTTCCGCCAGGTCGAAATGCCTGATCAGGTCATTGCTTTCTTCTGCCGTCGGGCTCTCCAGATGTATCCAAAACGCCTCTTCGCGCGACAGCGCGGGCTCGAATCTCTGACCGGCGATCTTGAAATACTGCAGCATGGCCAACCTCCTTTGTTCTGAATTTGGAAACCGATTTCCATTTTTTCATGCTTCGGATTTGTGGCAATAGAAAAATCAGCCTTCCGGGAAATGAGGGGAGACGGAACTGCTCCAGCCTGTATTCCAGGGGGTCAGCCTTCAGGATTGAAGACGGCTAAAGTATATCCGGATCAGGCTTGTTTATTTGTAATAGTAGAGCTCGGAAGGGGTGGCGCCCAACCTTTCGCTAAGGGTGAAATAGCCTTTGCCCTTGTTGTCCCAGGCGATCGCCTCTCCCTGCGGCTCCAATTCATAGGGCAGGGATTTGTATTTGCGGGAAAGCGCCGCTCCAACGCTCATATTTGCCCCGCGTTTGTACTTGTAAACGCTGGAATAGGTTTTGACCAGTATGGATCTGCCGTCCGGGGAAATGTCGGCCGCGGTGACCCAATTGTAGGGCAAACTGGCGACGCGGTAGGCCGTGTTCACGCTGCTGTAAGACTGGGGATAGGAGAGAAGGTAAATTCCGGGATTGGCCTCGCGTTTGCTGATCACATAGATATCGCCGTTGCGCGGGTCGCAGAACAAGGCTTCGGCGTCCCGGGGCCCGTCTTCATACACGAATTCCATGGTGTCGACATCGCTGACGGTAATCAGGGTGTCCGCGATTTCCGGTTCCGCAAAACGGTAGATGAATACGGAACTGTATGCGGCGGCGTTGTCGCCAATGTCACCCACGAACACGCAGGAACGGCCGCTGGCGGGGTCGCGTCCGACAGCGATGTCCTCCCAATCGCGGTTTTTCACGCCCTCGAGCGCTATCCTGGCCGGCATGAGGCCGCGTTTGTTGAGCACATACACTATAGCCGGGTTGCCTGAATCGTTGTGGGTGTAGAGCAATCCGGGCGTGCGCTGGCTGGCGGCCAGTCCGGAAGCTTCGCTGAGATCGGCCTCCTCCACGGTATCGTGTTCAAAGGAACGGGCGGCCAGCATCACCCAGCCGAGGGCTCCCAAAACGAGGAACAGCAGGAGAAAGAGACGTGCAGAGGGAGTTTTCAAACTCAAAGCTCGTCCTTGCCCTCCGGCAGGTCGGGAATGACTTCGAGGATCCGCGATTTTTCATCCTGGAGAGTGGTTTGGCCGGTGACCAGATCTTCCATCAATACGTCGCCCGCGTCCACTTGATCGCCTGTCTGGCAAGTGAGTTTGGGCTGGCCGGGGAAAGTGACCGTGCAGCCGCCTTTGCCGACGGCGATGCCGATGATGTTCCCGGCTTTGAATTCCACGTCCGGAAACCATTGCAGGCGGCGGAAATCAAAGCGGAAGGAGATCTTGCCGGCCACGCTGTCCAGATGCAGGATTCCGTCTTCCAAACGGCTGGAGTCGTGGGGACAGCGTATCTCGACCCGGTCCAGCAGGACCTTACGGATATTGAGCAGGGTCACGTCCTCATTGCCGCGGCTGAATGCGATCCTGCCCTGGATCGGGGATAGCAGTGCGTTGGCCGGTGGCGCGGCGATCTTCTGGTGGAAGCGGAAACTGAATCCCACAATGAGATACCAGACAACGGCGACCAAGGCCAGAACCAGCGCGACGGAATACAAGTTGTGGCTGGGAACGAGGGCGTTGAGGGCGATGGCAATGGCCAGGAGCGCCAGTGCCGGAACCTGGCTGCGGAACTGGGCAAACTTGATCCGGCGCAGGCTGTCGGCATCAGACAACAGAATCTTATGTGATTTTTCGGGCATCATTCCTCATCGCGCAAGTCAGCGCTTGCGGCTTTAGCACAAAGTCCGGTCTTAAGTTTCTACTGTGTGATCCGGATCAGTTGGTGGCCCGGGTCCAGGTTTCTGTGCGCCCGACCAGCGAGATGCCGATAAAACCGCGCAATTTCAGGGTGTTGGGACCGGTGACTTCTGCTTTGCTGGAATAGGTGTTGCCGGATTTGGGGTCGTAGATGGTGCCGCTGTCATATTTGTTGCTGCCTTTGGAGACCAGGCCTTTCACGACGACCAGGTTCATCAGTGGGCGGCTGCGCAGGTTTTCATCGGGGTTTTTCAAGTCAGCCCTGGGCTTGCCGTTGGGATCTTTGGTCTCTTTCAGCCAGACGATCTTGCCAGCGTAAGTTCCGGTGCTGGTCTTGTAGATTTGAACCTTACTGGTTTTTCCGGCGTTGTACCAAACGCCTTCGATGCCGTAGGTTTCCGCGAGCAGCGCCAGCGGAAAGAGCAGCGCGAGGGCAAAAACGCAGATGATGAGATGTTTCATGGTGATCTCCTTTGTAGATCGTACGGGCTTCAGATGATCCCGCAGCGTTTATAAATGGTATCCACATGGCGTAAATACCGGTTGTAGTCGAAGATGTCCCTGATCTCAGCAGCCGGGAGAAGGGTGGTGATGCGGCCGTCGGATAGGATCTGGTCCAGGAAAGGTTTGCCGCTTTCCCAGCACTGCATGGCGTTGCTCTGGACCAGTGAGTAGGCCTGTTCGCGGGAAACACCTTTCTGCACCAGATGCAACAGCAGGGCTTGCGAAAAGACGAGGCCGTTGGTCAGTTCCAGATTGGCCTTCATGTTCTGGGGATAGACCGCGAGGTTGGAAACCAGGCTGCAGCAGCGCGAGAGCATGTAATGCGCGAGGATGCAGCTGTCTGGCAGGATGATGCGTTCCACGCTGGAATGCGAGATGTCGCGCTCGTGCCAGAGGGCGTTGTTTTCCAGGGCGGCGTGGGCGTTGGAACGCAGAAGGCGCGCCAGGCCGCAAAGTTGTTCGCTGGTGACAGGATTGCGCTTATGGGGCATGGCGGAGGAGCCTTTCTGCCCGCTGCCGAAGCTTTCCTCGGCTTCCTGCACTTCTGTGCGCTGCAGATGGCGGATCTCAAGGGCTATCTTTTCCAACAATGTACCGATCAGGGCAAGCTGGACCAGGAACGCTGCGTGCCGGTCCCGTTGGATGACCTGCGTGGAAATGTTCACGGGCGTCAGATCCAGATCTTTGCAGGCCTGTTCCTCAACGCGGGGATCGATGTGGGCGTAATTGCCCACCGCTCCGCTGAACTGTCCGACCGCGACGGTTTCGATGGCGTCCTGCAGGCGCTGGATGTTGCGTTTGGTCTCGTCATGCCAGAGGGCAAACTTCAGCCCGAAGGAGGTCGGCTCCGCGTGGATCCCGTGCGTGCGGCCCATGCAGAGCGTATTGCGGTGTTCGCGGGCCTTGAGTTTCAGGATCTCGGCGAGGCGGTGCAATTCGGTAAGGATGAGTTCGCCGGATTGCTTGAGTTGCAGGGCTGTGGCGGTGTCCAGCACGTCCGAGGAGGTGAGTCCGAAATGCAGCCAGCGGGCGGGCTCGCCCACGAATTCAGCCACATTGGTCAGAAAGGCGATAACGTCGTGCCGTGTGACGGCTTCGATCTCGTCGATCCGTTCGGCGTCGAAATCCGCTTTCTCGGAAATGGTCTGCCAATCAGCGTCGGGAATGATGCCCAGTTCGTGCATGGCCCGGGCGGCGGCCAATTCCACTTCCAGCCAGCATTCATAGCGGTTCTGCTGAGTCCAGATCCGCTCCATTTCCGGCAGTGAGTAGCGACTGATCAAAACTCTAATCTCCCTGGCCGGGTAAAAGTTCTTCCACGGCTTTTAACAGGCCGTCCACCGGCTGGGCCTGATCGTTACGGGGCAGCGCCACCACCTCGGCCTTGCCGTAAGAGGCGTTGTCCACCAAAAGTTCGAGCGAGGTGTCCTTGTCAACTCTGACGGAAACCTTGTCCGGATCGCCCTTGGAGGTGTAGGAGATCAGTATCTCGGCGCCAGATTTTCTGTCGGTGATCCTCTCCAGGCGCATTTTATCGGAAAATACAAGTTCAGTCTGATCCAAAGTTAATTTTCCCTCGGAGACGATCTGCGCACCATACCGGCTGACGAGGGAGTCGGGAGCGCTAAGGGCGCGCAGCGACAGATCCGGGGGTACAAAGGTCTGCGCCAGAGTCTCCAGTTGCGGAAGCAGCGGAGACTTGACCGAGATATAATCTCCCAGGTAAAGAGACACCAGGGGATCGGGATCGATGCCGAAAGCGCCGCCGCCGAGCACGTCCAGGCGGATTTCGTCCCGGGTCTTGTTGATCACGAACAGCTTGCGCAAAGTCAGTCCGGCGTGGCTGGCCTGGACCACTCCGTCCGCGCTAAAATTCTCCCACTTGCCCAGTTCCGAGCGCAGCAGGGCGGTCTTATCGGCCTTGTTCAATGTAGCGCAGCCTCCGGCCAGCAACAAGGCCGCGAGTAGGATTGGCGTCAGTGTCTTGATTCCTTTCATTTAGCGGGCTCCGGTCTTTTTCGGTAGATCAGCCAGATGCCGATCACGGCGGCAGTGATCATCAGCGAGCTGAGGATCTGGCCAATGGTCATGAATCCAAGGAAATATCCGTACTTCCTATATACTTCCAGATCATCCGGAACCCTCACAAATTCGATGAAAAACCGGAATATGCCATACAATCCGATGAAGGACCAAAACACCACTCCGTCCTTTTTCCAGCGTTTGAGCAGGACCAGAGAGACGAAGAACAGCACGATCCCCTCGAAAAAGAGCTCGTAAAGTTGCGAAGGATGGCGCGGCAAAGGCCCGGCCCCGGGAAAAACCATGCCCCACGGCACCTGGGTCACCTTGCCCCAGAGTTCGGCGTTGATGAAATTGCCCAGCCGGCCCAGCCCCAAACCGACCGCCACCAAAGGCATCGCGGCGTCGGCCAGGGGAAAGAAGGCCAGTTTTTGCCGCTTCAGATAGAGCCAGCCGGCGGCGATCACGCCCAAAGCCCCGCCGTGGAAGGACATTCCGCCTTCCCAAACGAAAAAGATCTCCAGCGGATGGCGCAGGTAGTAGGGCAGATTGTAAAACAAAATGTAGCCCAAACGCCCGCCCAGCACCACGCCGAGCATCACGGCGAAAATGATGCCTTCATATTGGTCGCGGGTGACTTTGATACCCTTGACTTTCAGCAGGAAGCGGTAAAAGACATAGGCAGCGATGAAACTCAGCACATAGAAAAAGCCGTACCAGCGGATGGCCAGTTCGCGGCCGAAGAGGTGGAACTGTACCATGTTGGGATCGATGTGCGGATAGGGCAGCATTGCTTTCAGCCTCTCCGGGTCAGTTCATGCAGGCGGACGACGATCTTTTCAACCGCTTCCTCGGCGTGGCCGGCGAATTTCTCGGTCACCTTGTCATGCTTGGGCGTAAAGATATTCACCACCTGCGTCGGCGAGCCGTTCAGACCGATGTCCTTTTCGTCCAGGCCGAGATCTTCGGAATTCCAGACCTTCAATTCGGCGGCGCGGGCGTTGCGTTTGCCGCGCAGCGAAGGCAGGCGCGGAACGTTGATTTCCTTCACGACGGATATTACAGCCGGCAGTTTGATCCGGACGCGGTCGTAGCCGTCTTCCATAAGCCTTTGCAGGGTGATGTTGCAGCTGGTGACTTCCTCGATATGGCGCACAAAACAGGTCTGCGGGATCTGCAGATGAGCCGCCACGCCGGGTCCCACCTGCGCTGTGTCGCCGTCAGTGGCCTGCTGGCCGGTGAGGATGAGATCCACCTCGCCGATCTTTTTGATCGCCGCGGCCAAAGTCAGGCTGGTCGCCCAGGTATCGGCTCCGGCAAAACGCCGGTCGGAGAGCAGGATGATATTGTCCACCCCTAGGGAAACCGCTTCCCGCAAGGTTTCCTCGGCCTGGGGCGGTCCCATGCAGAGGGCCGTGACCGTGCCGCCGTATTTGTCTTTGAGGCGCACCGCTTCCTCGATGGCGTAGGCGTCAAAGGGATTGAGAACGCTTTCCACACCTTCGCGGATGAGGGTGTTGGTCACCGGATCGATCCTGATCTCGGTGGTGTTGGGGACCTGTTTGACGCAGACCACGAGGTTCATTGGGGCCTTCCCGCGTAGAATTCCCGGATGGCATCGCACACGTATTGCTTCTGCGCGTCCGCCAATTCCGGATAGATGGGGATGGACAGCACTTTTTGCGCGGTCTCCTCGGCCACGGGCAGATCGCCTTTCTTATAGCCCAAGGAGGCGAAACACTCCTGCAAATGCAGCGGCAGCGGATAATAAATGGCGCAGCCGATCTCCTTTTCCTGCAGATGTTTCAGCAGCGCGTCGCGGTCCTGGCAAAGCAGCGTGTATTGGTTGTAAATGGTCACAGCGTCGGGATTTATATACGGTGTCTGGATCTGCGGGATGTCCTGCAAATGCCCGTCGTAAAAGGCGGCGTTGGCGCGACGGGCTTTGCTCCAGTCGGCCAGACGGTCCAGTTTCACGTTCAGGATGGCGGCCTGCAGCGTGTCCATGCGGCTGTTGAGGCCCACCCATTTGTGGAAATACTTGGGGTTTTCGCCATGCACCCGCAATTGGCGAAGCTTGGCGGCCAGGTCGTCGGAGTTGGTCAGGCACATCCCGGCGTCGCCCATGGCGCCCAAGTTTTTACTGGGGAAAAAGGACAGGGTGCCGATGTCCCCGAACGAGCAGCTCATTTTGCCGCCCCAGGTGCAGCCTATGCCCTGCGCGTTGTCTTCGATCACGGCCAGACCGTGTTTTTTGGCGATCTCCATGATCCTCGTCATGTCACAGGATTGGCCGAAAAGGTGCACCGGCATGATGGCTTTGGTGCGGGGCGTGATGGCGGCTTCGAGCTTGTCCGGATCGAGGTTGAAGGTGCGGTGGTCGATATCGGCGAAGCGCGGTTTGGCGTGGTTGCGCCAGATTGAGGAGGCTGTGGCAAAAAAGGTGAAGGGCGTGGTGATCACTTCGTCGTTTTCGCCGATCCCGAGCGCCTTGACGGCCAGTACGAGAGCGTCGGTGCCGGAAGCGCAGGCGATGGCGTGTTTGATGCCCAGATATTTTTGTACTTTCTCCTCCAGTTCTTTCACCTGGGGGCCCATGATGTAGGCGTGGCTTGCAAAAACCCGTTCCAGGGCTTCGCGGATGTCCGGCAGCAGCGGTTCGTATTGCGCGTGCAGGTCCAGCATCGGTACTTTCATATTTCGGTTCTGCTCCTTATTTCGCTGAAATGGCGCGGACGCCAAGGAAAATGGTGACCACCTGCGACGTGATGGAAAGCACGTCTTTCAGGTCGGTCCAGAGATCGCGGTCGGTTTTTTGCGCGACAAACACTGTGTCGCCGGGATTGATCGGGACCTTTTTGGATGGCTTGACCCAGTTCCCGCTCGAGGCGCTGATGAGGCGGATGCCTTTCCAGCGGCTGTTGTTGGTCAAACCTCCCGCGGATTGGATGTAATACTCCCAGGTCTTGCCTTCGGACCAGGGGATGAGGCCGGGTTTGATGACCTGACCGCTAACCTCGACCATGTCCAGCATTTCCGGCACATAGAGATAATCGCCGTCGCGCAACACAGGATTGTCCTCAGTGCCCTGCGAAGCCCAGGTCCGGGCTACATCGACGCTGTATTTGCCGGGAAACTGGCGCATCCGGGTGCGCATGTAATGGTATTCAAAAACGGTCATATCGGCCATGGCCAGCGTTTTCAGCCGCTCAAATTCCGGATCCGGTTCACGCGTCCCGAGTTGGTTGGCAAAGATCGCGCTGTTCAGGTTTCCGCGCTCCGTGGGTCCGCCGCAGAGCAGCAAAACGTCGTAGAGCGTGGTCCCTTCGGTCAAAAGGTATTCGCCGGGAGCCTTGACGCTGCCTTCCACCTTGATCTTCCAGGCGCGCCGGTATTCGGAGTCTTTGGCGACGATCACGCGGTCGTAGGGCTTGAGTTCTATCGTTTGGGGATCCTGGCTGCGGAGGTCGTAGCTCAGGATGTCGAAATCGGCAAGGTTTTCCCTGTAGCGGTAGATGTGCACGCTTTTCATGTCCGCGCCCAGAGTGAAGCCCTGCGCCAAAGCGAGCACAGTGGCCAGGTTGTCACCCTCCAGAAATTCGTATTCGCCGGGCAGATAGACCTCGCCGAGGATGGAAACGGAGGTGTGGAGCGCCGGGACGATGATCACGTCGCCGTCTTTGAGCAGCGGATTTTCCTGCAGGTCGCCGCTGCGCGTAAATTTTAACAGGTCGCAGTTGACCGTTTTACCCCCCCGGACCAGTTTCACGCTGCGCAAGCCCTGGAAATTGGCGTAGAGGGAGTCCTGGGCCGCTTCCAACGCTTTCTGCGGAGTCAGCAATTCCGCCGCGACCGCTTCCCTGGGCAAAGCCCGGGCCAGGTTCACGGCGTCCATCACCCGGTTTATCGGGGTGACCTGGTAACTGCCCGGATTGGCCACGAAGCCGGTCACATTTACGGAGATCAGCGCCTGGGCGGGGGCGGTGATGTTCAATTGCGCGCCCAGCAACGAGGCCAGGCAGAGCAGCGCCGCGAGCAGGAGCTTAGTTTTCATAATAGTCGATCATGCGCTGGATGATCGCGTCCAGGTTGTATTTTGGCTCGTAGCCGATGTATTCTTTGATCTTGTCCAGCGAGGGCATGCGGTTCATCATGTCCTCAAATCCCTCTTCGAAAGCGTCTTCGTAGCTCATGTAATCGATGCGGGACTTGCTGCCGCACATTTCCCGGACCTTTTTGGCCAGATCCTCGATGGAGATGGATTCCGTGGTCCCCACATTGAAGATCTCGCCCTGGCATTGCGGCGTGCTCATCAGTTTGATGAAGGCGTCCACGACGTCCGAAACGTCGGCGAAACAGCGCGTCTGCTTGCCGGAGCCATACACGACCAGCGGTTGGTCGAGCAGGGCGGCCTTGATGAATTTTGGGAGTACCATGCCGTATTGTCCGGTTTGGCGCGGGCCTACGGTGTTGAAACAGCGCACGATCACCACCGGTAGGCGTTTTTCGCGGAAGTAGGCCAGGGCCATGAATTCATCGATCGCCTTGCTGCAGCTGTAGCCCCAGCGGCTGATGTGGGTGGATCCCAGCAGGCGGTCGTCGCCTTCGCAAAAAGGTATGTTTTCGCTTTTGCCATAGATCTCGGAGGTGGAAGTGATCAGCACTTTCGCCTTGTGTTTGTTGGCCAGTTCGAGCACGTTGTCCGTGCCCACGATATTGGTTTTCAGCGAAAGCAGGGGGTTTTCGATGATGTATTTGACGCCCACGGCGGCGGCGAGATGGTAAACCTGATCGACCCCGGCCAACAGTTTTTCCATCAGCTGGCGATTCAAAACGCTGCCGATGGTGTAGTGGAAATTGCCGTTTTCTTTGATCGATTCTATGTTTTCCAGGCGGCCGGTGGACAGGTTGTCGATGATGCTGACCTGGTGGCCGTCCTCCAAAAGTCTTTCCGCCAGATGTGAGCCGATAAAGCCGGCCCCTCCGGTGATCAGGATCTTCATAAGTTCTCCAATTGCGAAGCGCTTAACAGCATTGGCAACTATATTTTGCCATCATGTAACAAGATTTGCCAACCCGGTTTTTGTCAATAGAAAAGAGGTTAGGCCTTGCTCACAGGTTTCGCTCCGGCCAGCCTGTTCGCAACTTTTCAGGATGTCTCGCCCTGTGGCCAACCACAAATTTTCCTTCTCACTGATCCTCAGTTTCAATCCTCAGTTTCAATGAAATTTCTCGAGTATTCTTATCAACGCTCTTACGATCAATACGGGATCAATACGGGATCATTACGGGTTTTATCCGTATTGATCCCGTATTGATCCCGTAATGATAGGGAGGGCCCTGTAATGGGAAATAAGGATTTTATTTAAAAACAGGCAGATAGGAGCAGGTGCTCGAGAATGGCTCGCAAATTAACGCCTAATTAACTATATTACAAGGCAATACCATGTAGAGTCTGGTGTCAGCCGTTGACCACGACTTTTTTGAGGACGCTGAGGCCGCGTCCGTCCTGCAGGCGGAGGAGATATAGCCCATTGGGCAGGCCAGGCAGATCGAGTTGGAGTTCGTTTTTCGGAGCGGAAAATTCCCCTGAGAGGACTTTTTGCCCGCGCAGGTTGAAGAGGGTGCAGGCGCGCAGGGGCAGTGAACTTTTCAGATTGAGCGCGGCGGAACCTGCCAGGGGATTGGGATAGCAGGACACCGAAGTTGAGGCCGATGGCGCGAGTTCATCCTGGGCGGAGACCGGAAAATCGAAGAGATCCTGCGCGTTGAGCGTGATGGCGGGAGTTTGAAAAGCCGGCAGGGAAAAAGTGGCGCTGGACCACAGAATGGCACCGGTGGAGGGCACATACTGGATGGCGGCGAGGTTGTCGTCCATGCCGGCCGCTCCGGAAAGCACGCGCCACTGGCGTTTGGCGGTCATATTGGAATTGGCGTTGAGCGAATCCTGGATGTTGGCGTAGCGAGTGCAGCAGGTGGGATAGGTGAGGAGCCGGAAATGATTGGTGGCGGCGAGGTTTTCGCCGGGCAGGTTGCCGTTCATGTTGTAGTAGCGAGCCACGGTTCCGCTGTTGTTGGTTTCCACGACCACGGGAACGATATCGCCGGCGTTTTCGCTGACGCAGTGGGTGACGGTGCCGGTGAGGTGAAGGCCGTCGGCGATGGAATCAAAAACATCCAGGGAGGTGCCCAGCCCATCGGAATTGTAATCGGAACTTTCCAGTCCGCGCCGGACATCCCAGAAAATGGGGGTGAGGTTTTGATAAACGCTGGCGGAATGGTCGTTCCCGACGTTGAGGAAGGCGCCGGTGCGGGAGGAATTGATCCCGGAAAGGCCGCCGATAAGGCCGGGATAGGTGAAACTCATCCACTCCTGCTCATCCTCTTCGGAAGGATGGTGGACAACCAGGACGGGATTGGACAGCAGCGCGTCGTTCAGGCTCCAATCCAGGAAGCGCGTGATGACCGAGGATCCCGCCAGCAACGTATCCTGCAAGGTGGAAACGCCCCAACTGGAAAGCGAGGCACAGCCAAGCTTAAGTTTACTTCCGCCCTCCGGCTGTACCAATTGCATGAGATCCAGCAAAGCGTTGGCCTGCAGGAGGTCAGCGGCTCCGAGATCGCGCTGCAAACCGCTGTGATAAAGGCTGACGCCGGCTTGCTGCATTCCGGAGATGACGCCCTGGGCTTCGCTGAGCAGATCCGGATCGGTGACGAAATGTTGCTGGTAGTAGGTTCCGAGGTAATTATAGTAATCGGGATTGGAAAAGGCGACCATGGTGAAATAGAACTGCTGGAAGACGTCCATGACGCCCTCGCCAAGATAGTAGCCCTGCGCGACGCCGCGCTCCCAATGGTCGCCCCAGACATGCAGGACTGCCTTGTCACCGAAGTATTGGATGTTTCCGTTGACCTGGGCGCCAAGCGCCACCACGGCCAACACCAGGATCATGGCGAGATAGAGAGCTTTCATGGATTTACCTCATTCAAGCGGCCGGCGCGGGGCCATCCTTCTGTAAACCTTGTAATTGTGCAGGACAACGACCAGAAAGACGATGTCCGCGACCAAAAGCACTATGTTGAGCGTGAAGGTGTCCGAGGCGGCGTAAAAAGCGAAGAGGGCGCCCAGAACCAACAGCAGCACGAATTTGAAGATGACGATCCCACGCGGCAGGCCGAACTTGCGAAAGATCCAGCGCGCCACGGGATTGCGTTCGCGGCGGTAGTGGTCCGGACGCAGCACCATCCAGGTGGAATGGCCGTCCAGGACGTTCAGGAGCACAAAGGCGGCGAAAAGGACGATCAGCAGCCAGAGCTGCGAAAAGAACCATTGGAGGGCGTTGAGCGCGATGTTCAGCATTGGTTTTGGCCTTCGCTTTTCCGGGCGGCGAGGGTTTCCTCACGTTTGCGGAGCCGGCCCCAGGCGCGGAAATTTCCCACCACGACGAAGCTGAAGGCCAGCACACCGAGGCCGAGGAGGACCAGCAAAGCGCCGTTGAACATGGGATTGCGCCAAAGGAGAAAGAAGAGCAGGGTGATGAATCCGATCCAGAGAATTTCAGCCACGACGATTCCGAGTTTCAGGCCCAGCTTTTGAAAGAGCCGCCGCGCCACGGGATTGTGTTCGCGGTGGTAGTGGCTGGGACGCAGGACCTTCCAGGTGGAATAGCCATCCAGGGAATTGAGGACGACCAGCGCGCCGTAAAGGATAAGCAAAGCCAGAGTCATCGCGGGTAAAGCCTTTTCTGGCTGAGCGGCGCTTAGAGCTTCACCGTCACGGCGGCTTCGATCTCCGCGGCCAGCTGCGCACACTGCGCGGATAATTGACCGGCGCGGTTCTGGATGTCTGTTTTAAAGCCCTCGTCGGTTACTCCGGCGAGGTTGATGAGCACGTTGTAATGCGCGGCCTTGGCGGCGGTGAGCGCTGTAAGGCCCGCCACTCCGGCGTCGGAAAGGGCGTTGGCGTTGCCGGCTGAGGCTACTTCACGCGCCAGTTGCAGGGCGTCCCAGGCCAGTTCCAAAGTGCGGAAGGGCACCATGATCGCCTGCTGGGTGGTTTTTTCCAGTTGGGTGGCGCGGAAGGCGATCTCCTCGTCCGTCTTTTTGGGCAGGCGCGAGGCTTCCATCATGGCGTTGAAGGCGTCGGTATCGGCGTCGATGAATTGCAGGGCCCGGAGTTTGATGTCCTGTCCGCGGGGAGCGAGTTCGCGGACCTTGTCCTGCACGGCTTCGTAGCCTTTTTTATCCACTGTGAGGTTGGCTACCATGGCGGAAAGCGCTCCGGAAAGCGCGGCGCAAAGGGCTGCGACGCTGCCTCCGCCGGGTGCGGGTGAATCCGTGGAAAGCAGGTCAGCAAAGGCTTCCAGGCTCAGTGCAGTGAGGCTGTCCCGGCGGGCGATGGCGTATTCGATGACTTTTTTATCGAGGTCGAAGGGACCCAGGTCGGCCAGGCCCATGGACTGGATCGCGGTCTCCATGATCATCCGTTCCGGGAAGCCGGTGCTTTCGCCCATTCTCTGGAGGTAATACTTTCCCGCCTCGAGCAGCGCGGCTTTGGGGATCAGGCCGACCAGTTCGCTGCCGGTGACTTGCACGCCCATTTCGGAGGCCAGTTCGCGCACTTTTTCCAATACGAGGTGGGGCGGAGTGACCTTGTAATTGGTGAGGTTGATGCTGATCTGGGCGCGGTTGTAACTGTCGATGTACCAGCCGACGGCCTTGCAATGGGTGAAGAGGCCGGGCACGACGATCTTGTTGCCGTCCGCGTCTTTAAGCAGTTTGCCGGCCTTGTCGCGGGCGGGTTTGCCGCTTTCGCGGATGGTGAGGGCCAGATCGTGGGCTTTCTTT
>ENA-UOWO01003166-UOWO01003166.1-activated-sludge-metagenome-genome-assembly--contig:-NODE-3166-length-19435-cov-7.610526_pt1 | contig 19435 bp, 18 predicted proteins | sample MGYA00238148_ERZ761564 | MGnify/ENA primary metagenome ERZ761564 (study PRJEB28885, sample SAMN05720194) | activated sludge metagenome | isolation source: Anaerobic digester | place: USA... | reverse complement strand
AGCTATGACAATCATGAGTTCTACAAGGGTGAAGGATTTTTTAAAATTCATTATACTTTAATTATTCTTTCTCTATTAGTTTTTTGTCTTAATTCTAATATATTTGATATTTTCTTTAGTTTTTTTAGCTTTTCGCCTCATTCAATAAAAACAATATTATCACGGTTATTTAATATATCTTGTATATTTAAAACTTCTAAAGCGCTTCATATATCTTTTTCTGTATTTTCAATTAAACGATACAAATCAAAATGATAAAATTTTTTAAAATTTACTTTTATATTATTAATATCATAAACCTTCATCAATACAAAAGTAGGACTTAAAATATTGTTTTTAATTTTTAAAAAATTCTTTAATCCTTTTACAAACTCTGTTTTTCCTACCCCTAAATCACCTTTTAATACAACAATTAAAGCGTTTCTTTGTTTATGCTTTAAAATTAATTCTTTTAAAATCTTTTCTGCTAACTTATGAGTATCTTTTATATTTTTAGAAGCATATTCCATGGTTTTATAATTTATTCACAACTTCTATACCTAAAAGTTCTAATCCAAATTTTAAAACATTGGCTACTGCTTGAGTTAAATCAATTTTTAATTTTTGATTAACCGTTGCATCCATAATTCTATTTTTTTCATAAAAATTACTAAAATCTCTAGCTAATTCAAAAATATAATTAGCAATTAAATGGGGTGATAATGTATTTCCTGATTTTTCAACTGTTTCGTTTAAAAATATTAAATCTCTTAATAATATTATCTCTTCTTGAGTAATTTCTTCTATTTTCCAAGTATTATTTATTGTAATTTCTTTTATTTTCTCTAAAATAGAATTACATCTAGCATATGTATATTGTATATAAGGACTACCATTACCTTTTAAATCTACTGCCGCATTCATATCAAATTTTAAGTCTTGATCTCTTTCTAATCTTAATATTGAATATTTTATCGCACCTATAGCAATTTTTTCTATAATTTCTTTTCTTTCATTTTCTTCAAAACCTCCTAACGACTTGTATTCTTCACTTATTTTGCCAACGATCATATTTTTAACTGCATCAATCAGCTCATTAATATTTAATACTTCTCCACTTCGTGAGCTCATTTTACTGCCATCTTTATTGCATACCGCTCCATAGCTTAAATGTTTAAATTTAGAAATATCTCCTATATTTAATTGCTCGCATACGGCAAAAACTTGTTGCATATGTAATTTTTGTTCTGGACCGACCACTCAAATATAAATATCTGAAGGAAACATTTCTGTTTTCATTTTAGTCAAATAAAGGTCTTGTGTAAAATACATTGCTGTTCCATCAGAACGCTGAACAATTGTATCAGTTAAATTATATTTTTCTAAATTAGTTAATATTGCTCCGTCATCTAATTTAACAAAAACACCTTTACTTAATCCTTGTTGTATTAAATCCTTACCTTGTTTATAAAATTCACTTTCTTTTCAATAATGATCAGAATAACTACCGATTGTTTTAAAAACAGTATAAAAACCATTGTAAAACCAATTATTTAATTTTTCTCATAATTTCATGACTTTATCATTTCCGTTTTCTCATTCTTGCAACAACCATTGTATTTCTTCTTTGTTTTCTTCTTCTTGTTTAACTCCCAGCAAATAAAATTTACCGACAAATATATCCTGCGGTTCTTTATCTTCTGGTTGAGGTCATTTCTCAGAATTTTTAAACCATTCGTTTAAAAGCTCTTCAACGCTTTTTTCGCCATTATATTTTAAATAACCAAACATGGCTTTACAAATATGTACTCCTCTATCGTTAAATAAACAATCAGTTAATACTGTATGATTTAATGTTTTTAAAATTTTAACAACTGACATTGCAAATATACTATTTCTCAAATGCCCAATATGCAACGCTTTATTGGTATTTGGACTAGTATGTTCAATTAAAAATTTTTTAGGATTGTCTATTTTAAAATTATCTATATTAAAATCAACTATCTTTTCTAAATTATCAATTAAAACTTCTGTTGTAAAATAAAAATTCAAAAACCCAGGTTCTTTGTATTCTATTTTTTTAATATGATTTTTAATATAATTATTTTGATCAAGTTTATCTATTAATCATTCTTTTAAATTTGGATATTCTTTTAAAACCATTAAAATATTAGTTGAATAATCTCCAAAATCAATATTTTGAATTTTTTCAACCTTAATTTGTTCTTTTAATATTTCTTTTTCAATATTATGCTCTCTTAAAATATTAGAAACTTCTTGAAAAATTATTTCCTGTATTTTTTTAATCATATTTATGCTTTTATTTTAACTATTCCCTATTTTAATATATATATTTTTTATAGTAATATCGGGACATTCTTGTTTAAAAAAATCTAAAATATCATTTTTTTGATCATTTAATTCATTTGCTAAAACAGCTTTTGCACATACAATTGTCAGTTCTTCGTTTTTAAAAGACTGTGGAATACACATAAACAGCTCTTTTTGTTTTAAATAATCCGCTAATAAACCTAAGATAATCTGTTCATTTATTCCCTTTTCTAATTGTAAACTCTTCACTCGTTTTTGTAACACATCTTTTAAAGATTTGAACATATTTTATATTCTTATTGGCATTAAAACATAAATAAAACTATCGTCTGAAGTAGATTTAATTAAGGCTGGACTGTCTTCGCTAATACCCATAAATATTTCATCGCTATTTACACTTTCTAATCCATCTAAAATATAACTATAATTAAAACATATTTTAGCGTCATAACCTTCAATCATCCCTTTTAATCTGTATACTCCTTCGCCTTTATTAGTATCAGATCCTTTCAAAACCATTTCCTGTTTTTTACTATCAATTTGAATATTAATATCTTTTATTTGACTACTCATTAAACTAATCAACTTAATTGATTCAATCAAATTAATTTTATTTATTTGAATTTTAGTTTGAAAAGTTTTTGGTATAATATTTTTATAATTAGGAAATTCTCCTTCTATTAATCGTGAGATTAAATTTACACTACCAAAATCAAAAAATATTTGATTATTAGAAAAGAATATTTTCACCTTTTCGTTAATATCTTCAAAATTTTGTAATATTAAAATAACTTCATTAATAGTTTTAATAGGTACAATCATTTTAATTTCTTTATCGCCATTAAATTTATAAAAACTTTTATTTAATTGTTTTTCAGATAAACGAAAACTATCTGTAGCGACTAAAAACATATTGTTTTTGTCAAAATTAAAATATATACTATTTAGTTCTGGCTTATTAAACCCAGCATTAGCACTTTTAATAACTTGACTTAAAGACAATAATAATTCTCTGCTATCAATCTCTAAACTATCCTCTGATTTAATTTGAGGTATAATAGGAAAATCGGTACTATCAAATCCTTGAATATTTAAATCAAAATCTTTTGTTTGTATATATAATTTATCTTTTTTTGTTTCTAATGTTATTTTTTCTTCTTTTAAATTACTAACCAAACTTAATAATAATTTTGCTGGAATTATTATATCCCCTTCCATTAACACTTCTCCATTAATATAATAATTTAACCCCAGCTCTAAATCAGTAGAAATTAACTGAAGTTGATTTTTGCCAGTTTTAATTAAAATATTATTTAAAATTGGTAAACTTAAATTACGATTAGTAATTTTTTCACAAATATTTAATGCTTTTTTAAGATTAGATGTTAAACATGTAAACTTCATATTTATATATTTAATATTATTAAATTATTATTAAAGATTATTACTATTATTAGCTATGTGGAAAAGTGTAAAACTATAAATTATGATTGATTTTATTAATTAAGAAGTAAGTTGTAATTGTGTATAACCAATACCTAAGATGTTAATATTTTACATAAAAAATTAGATACAATTTGTTTTAGATATTTTGTCAATTTACATCAATAGTTTATCTACACCTTTACAGTATATTTCTACACAATTATATTAACTATTTTTCCACTAGTTAAACACATCGTAGCTTAACTTTTCGATAATAGATTCAATTTCATTATTAAGCACACTATCTTTTGACCTTTCTTCCTCTATTTTTTTACAAGAATGCATTACAGTTGTATGATCTTTATTATTAAATACTTCTCCTATAGCAGGATAAGAAAGCTTAACTAATTCTCTTAAAATATACATTGTTATTTGTCTTGTTTTTACCAAATCTTTACGTCTCGATTCTCCCTTTATTTTATCAATAGCAATATCATAAAAACTAGATACAGCCTTAAACACATCTTGAGGAGTAGTCATTTTCTTTGGTTTTTTGATAAAATCCTCTAGTAGTTTTTTAGATAATTCAATACTAGGATTGATTTTTTTTACCTCAAAATTAATTAATAAGGTGTTTAAAGCTCCTTCTAGCTCCCTAACATTATTAGTAATATTTTGAGCAATATAATCAATAATTTCTTCTGGTAAGTTAGTTTTTTTATCTTTTAATTTATTTTTTAAAATCGCTACTCTAGTTTCATAATTAGGTAAACTAATATCAGCTACCATACCTCCTTCAAACCTAGATCTTAATCTTTCTTCTAGTCCCGGGATAGCTTTTGGTGGTCTATCTGATGTAAAAATAATTTGCTTATTGGCTTCGTATAGAGTATTAAAAATATGAAATACTTCTTCTTGAGTTTTTTCTTTATTAGCAATAAACTGAATATCGTCAATTAACAGTAAATCAATTTTTTTATATTGTTTTTTGACCTCATCAATTGTTTGTTCACGAATTGATCCTATAATATCATTAACTAGTTTTTCGGTATTAATATATCATACGATTAATTTTTTGTTTTTATGCTTTACGGCATTTCCTAATGCTTGAATTAAGTGCGTTTTGCCTAAACCAACCCCGCCATATACAAATAAAGGATTATATTTGGCGCCTAAATTTTCTATAATAGCTAAAGCAGCGGCATGAGCTAATTCGTTATGTGAGCCAACAACTAAGTTTTCAAAGGTATATTTAGAATTTAAATTAGTATCTGGATCAAGAAAAGATTTAGTTAAATTTTCAGCCAAATTATCCGTCTTTTTTTGTTTTATATTATCAACTTTTTTAGAATCTTTTTCACTAATATTTTGAAATTTATTTATTTTTTCTATTGTTTCTGTTTTATATACTATATTTTTTATTTCCGGAGCGAATTTATCCAAAGCTTTTTTAATATATTTATTATATCTATTTTCTAATCATTCTTTAGCAAAATTAGAATTAGTAGCCACAATTACAGTGTCTTTAGTTTTTTCTATAATAGCACTATTTTTAAATCAAGTAACAAAATTTGCTTTAGAAATATTTAATTCTATCTCAGATAGAACATTTTTCCACAAATTTTTTAATTCATCATTAGGCATAGTATTTAATTTCAAGTTTTTTGCATATAGTTATTATAGCTTCTTTTTATCAAATTTTCAACAAAAAATTAACAAACTACAATATTTATGTGGATAACCTGTGAAAAATTATAAACTAGAAAAGGTTTTATCAATATAATTATTACTAACAATGGTATGTATCAACTATTTTGACTTTTAACCTTTATTATGATACTATATTTATATTAAACAAATAATTAAACATATATTATGGCTACAAAAAGAACCTATCAACCGAGCAAAAGAAAAAGAGCCAAAAAATTTGGATTTTTAAGCCGACAATCAACTTCTGCAGGTAAAAAGGTAATTAAAGGTAGAAGATTAAAAAATCGTAAACGATTAACTGCTTAATAATATGCTATCTGCAAAATATCGACTTACAAAAACTAAAGATATTCAAGCAGTGTTTGAAGGTAAACAAAAGGTATTTGGCAAATATATGATAATTAATTATATATCTAATAAATTGCCAAACCCTAGATTTACCTTTATTGTATCCAGCCAAACATTTAAAAAGGCGACTGATCGTAATTATTATAAAAGGATTTTACGACATATAGTGCGAGAACTAATACCTAATATTAAAACAAATTACGATTTTGGAATTGTTATCAAAAAAGATATTTATAATATTAAATTTGATGACATTAAGAATGAGTGTATATATCTTTTTAATAAAATTAAATAAATTTTATGTTTCAAACCCTCTTTTGACAACCTATCTTAAATTTATTATTTCTTTTTTTTCAACTTTTTAATGATTTTGGTATAGGTATTATTTTAACTACTGTAACCGTTCGTACCCTACTCTGACCATTATTTACTCAAAATGAAATTGTTCAGAAGAAAATGCAACAAATCCAACCAGAAATTAAAAAAATTCAAGCTGAAAATAAAAAAGACCCTCAAAAACAAACAGCATTATTATTGGAAGTTTATAAAACCAATAAAATTAATCCAAGTTTTGCTTTTTTCTTTGCTTTTTTCCAAATCTTTGTTATTTTTGGTCTTTTTAGCGCGTTTACTGTTGCATCTAAAGCTGATATAGTTGCTAAATATTTATACCCAATTATTAATATCCAATTGCCAATAAGCTACTCTTTTTTGAATATTATCGATCTATCTTCACCTAATATTTGGCTAGCTATTTTAGCTACTATTTCTCAGGTTGTTCATGGCATGATTACTCTTAAACATTTGCGCAATGATGACCCTCAGAAAAATATGATGAGAATTTTTACCTTTGTTTTCCCAGTAATATTTATATTAAATTTTAAAGCATTTAAAAGCTCCATCTTTCTCTATTGGATAGTATTGACGGTCATAAATATTTTACAAACATTATATATTCGCAAGAAAGTTAATAAAGTTTAAATTTATGGAAGCTAATATTGAAAAAATAAAAAATATATTAAATACATTTTTTTCTTGTTGTCATGTGGATGATTTTAATATTGATATTAAAGTTTACGATTCTGACAAAAAAGTTATTATTAATGTCAGTCTACCAACAACGGCCAGTATTTTTATTGGTAGATTTGGATCTAATTTAGAATCTTTTGAAACAGTTTTAACTGATATTATTAATTTAAATAATGATAGTCTTGAAAGACGTAGAATAGAATTTGATATTAATGGTTATCGTTTAAATCGTCAAAAAGAATTACAAGATTTAGCTAAAAAAACCGCTCAAAGAGTAATGATATTTAAAGCACCAATAAAATTAGAACCAATGTCCGCCAGAGATAGAAAAATTATTCATAACGAAATATCTCTTTATCCAGATCTTCATAGTTGGTCTGAAGGAGAATCACCCAACAGACATATTGTTATTGGTTTTAGACAAGAATAAAAAATTAAAAAACCAGAGGAACATATCTCTGGTTTTTTAATAAACTAATTTGTTCTACAACCAATAGTACATTTAATATCTTGCATATGAATGTGCGGGGGAGTATATTTAATTTCGTCGCAAGCAACAACTATACTTGATAAGTTTTTCTTTATAAAATTCATAAGGTTTATCATACATGTAGCTGATGGACTACCATTTTTATCACGAACGACAATATCGATGGCTTCATGTGTATCATGACAAGATTTATCGCTAGCTTTTTCGTGGTAACTAAAAATAGGGCCAAATTCTAATTTAGGACTGCAATCGCTAGGAGCTATTCAACCGTCTTGGATCGCTTTAATTGCCTCATATATATTATTTGATACCTTACCTGTTAATAAGTCTTTTTTAGCTGCTTCTCAGTCACCACTAGCATAAAATTTATTACTTCTACTACCAATAAAAGCTTCAATTTCTGGGCCAGCAACACCAGCATCAGCGGTACTATAACTTGCTTTTGTGCCACCTTGGTTGTTTTGATTGTTTGGCAAGTCGTCTTTATGAATAACACATGATACAACTTTTTTATTAAAATCAGAAGCACAATATGGCGTTCCGTCCGGACAATTAAGATTTTCTGGGAATTTAGTCAAATCAGGATTAATAGTATATAATATAATATACGAACCAAATAATATTAATATTCCAAACAAAACATTTTTCATGCCTTTAGAAACATTAACCATAACATCAGCTTTTCCAGATCCGACCATATATTTAAATCCAATTTCAATTATTTTATATAAAGCAAATAACATTGCTAATCGATAAGATAAAGTAATAAGCCTATTGGCCAAATCACCAAAGCTTGTAACATTATCTAAATTAACAGGTAATTTTACTTGGAATTGATAATCAGCTATTGCTTTAGCATAACTAGACATACTGAACAATAGTACAACAGCAACTATTATTAAATAATATTTATTTTTTTGAATATTAAATTTAAACATTTTTTATTTTATAAAACTTTTTATTATATTTAACCCTTTATTAATATTTTTTGAGTTAACATTGACTTTAGCTTTAGGAGTTAGTTTAAAAGTAATAAAAACAGCTAAAGTGGTAATTGGCAAAACATTAATTCCTGGAACAAAAAAATCAACAAACAACGCTATCAAATACATTACAATTTTCATTAATCCTTTTTTCCCGGATAAAAATAATATAGTGGTTAACAAAACAGTTGGTAAAAAAGTTAGTATTGGAATTAATCATACCATTAAAGCCATAGTTAAAGCTATTTCGATACCATCTTTTACAATAGCAACAAACATTGCTGCATAAAATGTAAACTTACTATCAGCTGGTTGTTCATTGGCATTAACTGTTTTATCTGATTTATCAATTTCAAATGTTTTTAACCAATTAATTTTTTTAGGAGCATCTTCTTTTTTAATATTAATTTTTTCTCTATCTTTTTTCGCTTGTTCTGGGGGTAAAAATCTATCAATAAACCATCTATTTTTTCGAGGCGGCTCTTTCTCTTCCCTTTCTTTTTTTTGAGGAGTCAGTTGATCTTTTATATCTCTAGCCTTTTCTACTTTATTATATATATTTTTTGCTTGAGTTAATTTATTAGCAGATGTTTTTACAGCTTTTTCAGTACCTTTTTTAACTAATTGCTCTCCTGCTTTTTGTCCAACTTTTTTAGCTGCTACTTGTGCTCCTTTTTGAGCTGCTTTAGCAGCGGCCTTTTGAGCTAGTTTTTTAGCAATAGCTTTTCCTGCTACTTTTGCTCCAGCCACAATTAATGGTGCTGCCATAATTTAAATTTAAGATTTGTTTTTTAAAGCCATTAATCTTTCTGGATCAGATGTTATTAATTGGTCTTCAGTATAAGAAGCAACTACTTGCATTAAAGTATGTTTTTCTCCCGCTAAAAATAATCCAGAGCCTATATCGATTTGTGTTAAAAGATTATTTTCAACATCAGTTAGTTTTAAAGCCTCAGTTAATTGATTAATAGTAACTGTTGATTGTTTAAATAAAAGTTTAATGCTAGAATTAGTAATAATAGGTATACCGTGAGGAGATTTAAGAAAATCATCAAGATCTTGAGTAATTGTAGTTAGCCCTAAATAATATTTTCTTGCTCTTTTTGCAAAACTTAACATAAAGTTAGCACTTTCTTTAAACTTCATTAATAATCAAGCTTCTTCAATAATTAAAATTCGTTTTTTCATTATTTTCTTAACATTATTTCATACATAATTTAATAAAATATACATTGCAATCGGTCTTAATTCTTCTTCTAAATCATTAATATTAAAAACAATAAATTTATTTCTAATATTAATATTAGTAGGATTATTTAAGAACTGACCATAAGTGCCTTTGGTATATTTATAAAGTTTGGCAGCCAAATTAGCACCTCCTTCCATGGTATTTAAAACATTTACCAAATCTTCTAGGATCGGCATATTTTCTTGGGCTGATTCTGTTTCAGGACTAATATTACGTGAAGCATAGGTTAAGGTAATGGCTTGATCAATTGTCACTTCTTCCATAGGGCTTAAACCACCAAGTAATATCTTAATTAAACCAATTAAATTTAAAATATGACCACGAAAAACTTCACCAATAGTTTCGTCATTCGCTACGATTGGTAAATCAAAAGGATTAATATGATCTTTTGATGCTACTGCAATTTTGTAACTTTCTCCACCAACCGCTTTAGCTAAATATTCATATTCGTTTTCAGGATCGATAATAATAATATCTGATCCCATCATTAACTCTCTTATAGCATGGGTTTTTACGGCATAACTTTTACCACTACCCGAAGTACCAAATACACACATATTGGCGTTTTCTAAACTAAAACGATCAAAAATAATCAAACTATTATTAACTAAATTAATTCCATACATAATACCAGTGTTTTGTGTTAAATTGGCTGAAATAAAAGGAAACAAAGTAGAGGCTGGAGTTGAATTTAATAAAGTCCCATAGCTTAGTCTATCTAAACACACTGGAACAGTGCATTCATAACCTTCAAAATGTCTAAAATGAGCTGGCTTAGGATAAATTAATTTACCTTCTAAAAAAGTATTAATTTTATTTTCACTATCATTTAAATCTTTTTCGCTGTTTCCAATTAAAGTAATATACACTGCTACTCGAAACATTTTTTCAGTTCCCTGAATAATAGCTTCTCTTAAATTTTCAATATCTTCTATAGCTGTTTCTAATGCTGGATTGCGTGGTGCACCCTTCTCTGCCTCTAATTGTATTTGGGCTCCAACATCACCCAATTTTTTTCTTAATTGTCTTAAGATACTAGAATTATCTATAGGATGATAAAATATAGAAATATTTGTTGCCGATTCAAAATTAATAACCGAAGAAAACCAGCCAGGGCTTAAATATCTAGGATAAGTTAAAATAAATAAAGTTCTTACAAATGTACCGCCTAATTTTAAAGAAGTAGTATTAACAACCAAACCAGAAGGAGAAATAATATCTCTAAGGGAAGCCACTGCCTTTATATAGTTTGAACGACTCTGATCAACTAATTGATTAACTTCAGTATTTTTGTTTTTTGATGAAAATATTGACATAATAATTTTTTAATTTTCTTTAGATATAGTTGGTTGTAATATTGTATCAGGATTATACATATTATGTATTAAAGGAATGATTTCATTAGTAGTAACTAATTTAGAACTTAACCCCATTTTTTGTAATTGAGTAATTACTGTATCTTGTCGCAAAATTAATTGTTGATAGTTTTTTTGGAACTCATCATCGTTTAAAACAACATCTTGAGAAAAGGCCTCTCTATTTAAATTAAATATATTTAAAAACATATCTTTTATTTGTCCGCCAAAATTATTTTTTTTAAATACGAATGGGTCATAAGGAATTATAATATAATATTTTTTATCAATAATTTGATTACTAGACGTGAAATCACGTATAAAAGCAATATAGTCAGCGGTTTGCATTTTTAACATTTCTTCTTCTATTATTTCTAATTTATTTTCAACATTAGCGGTATACTCATCAATATTTGCTTTTCGCGATACAATTAATACTTGAATTGAAAAATCAAGATTATTCAAAAAAGATTGTCAAGTAGCAAGCATATTTTCTTGATCTTCATTAGACATTAAGTCAATATTAACACCATCAACTTCAATAATAGAACGCAAAGAAGCATTTTTTAAAACAATAGTATTATTACGTATTTCATTAACCGGCACTAAATATTGAGTACTATTTAAATTTTTATTTATATTATTCATTTCCTTTATCTAAAATTTTAGTTAAATCATCAACACCACTCAAATCTTTTTTGTCTGACAATGCTTTTATATCAATAATTTGTTTTTTCTCAGTGATAGGTGACGGTGCATTTCCTCCCCGTGGTTGATTTCACTGGTATTTTTTAGGTAAAACAAAATGCTTTACCATTGGGATAATCATTTTATATAATGGCATATCATTAATTTTTGTAAACGATATTACAATTGCAAGAAATAAAAATATTAAAGCCAATGGTATACCAATAAAGCCTTTTAGTAGTTTATAAAAAATAAATGCAATCGCACCTCCGCCTATTAATATGAAAAGTTGAGTAAAAGTAAAAGGCCCTACTAATCTGGATTCATCTTCAATAAATTGAGGTACTTGATAATCAGACATATTAAGAATTTATTTAATATATTAATAATGTAACATAAAAGGAAGAAATTATCAATGAAATAAATTTTATAAATCTCCTAAATCAATGAATTTATCATCACTCTTTGGCATATCACTATTTACAGCATCATCTTTTTTTGTATAATTAACGCTATTATATTGAATTGGTTGTTTTGCAGTATCTTCAATTTGGTTATTATCGTTTTTCTGTATATTTTGCAATTCCTGGTCTATAAAAGGAGAATTATCAATAGTATTTAAAGACGATTCAATAAGAGCTCCTTTATCTTTACTAGTTTTAAAAGGAGGTTGAAAAACATTTTCTGATTCTTTCATTTTATTATCTAAATTATTTTTTAAAGCTTTATAATATTCGTTTAACTTGCCCTCCGACCTATTTTCATATTGACGCATAGCCGTTAACAATATTGGTTCTGGTTTTAGATCTTCAGTCTTTTCTTCTGTTTTTTTTAATTCTACTACCTCCTCTTTTTTAAGTTCTTCTTTAATAATTGGTTTTTCAATAATTTCTTCTTTTTTTATAACTTCTTGTGTTGGTGGTATTTTTTCAGGTTCTTTTTTTATTGTATCAGCCAAGCTTTTAATATACGAAATCATCTCGTTGGTCGCTTGTGGTATTTTTTCTTTTTCCTCGGTGTCTAATAAAATATTATCAGTTTTAATTAATTGTCCGCTTTCGGCTTGCTTATATATTACTTTACTTTGGTTAAGTTCATTTTGTATTGAATTAAATAAATTTGTTTTTAAAAAATTAATTACAGTAGTAGCCATATGATCATTTAAATCATATGTAGTTTTAAGTATTTCGTTAAATTGAGAAATTTCATATTTCCCTATTAAAACACTGACTAAATCACGATGTAGTAACGATTGTTTTTCGATAGGGATATTTGCTATTGAAAAGACATTAGACATTAATTCGTCTACCATAGGGCTAAACAGCAGATCTTGTATTTTGTTTGGTAAATATTCATATATATCAAAAGCAATAATATCTGGCATGAGCTTATTTTATAAATTGGTTGTTAAACAATGTATTATATAGGCCTTTGTCGCCTCGTGCCATTCAGCCATCACCACCACCAGCTATTCATGCTGCAGTAAGATCTTTAATTGCTTGTACTGCGCTATTACGTCCAGTTCCTTCTATTTGCGCAGGAGTAACATTTGCAAAGGCATTTGCTATACTTGTACCTGCCGGGAAAAGACCTCTCCTTTGCATATCAGCAACTATTGCCATTCTTGCTAACATATTTCAAAAATCGCCTTTTTGTTTAGTTGGAATACTAGCAAAAATATTTTTTATTTGTTTATTACCAAAGGTGGTTAAAATACTCTTAAAGATTTCCATAAAATCAGATGGATTATTACCATTAACTGCTTCGTCATAAAATCTTTTAAAATCAAACATTCAATTATTTGCTTTTGCTTTTTCTCTATCAGAAGCTCTTTCATTTAATCCACGCATTAATTTTTTATGCATATCTATATCTATTTGATGAGTACCTACTTTTCGATAAGGTCTACTATATATAATTTCATCTATTTGATCGTTTATTTGTTTTTTAGTTGGAGTTGCAGCCGCAGGAAAAGCTGCTCTAGCTTGTCCCTCATAATAGGTTTTTTCAGTAACAGTAAACTTATCTACATTACTACCCTCTTTAATTCAGGTAAATCTATTTTTTAAATATTTTCCGGCCTCAGTTTCAGAATATAAATCATTATTCATCAATCTTTTTAATCTAATCATATTTTGTTTATCGGTTAATATATTTTGATCGTCACTAAAATCTCTATCTTCAACTCCTTTTGCTATAAGTTGCATAGCCTGTACAAACTCGGTATCACTTTTCATAGGGTTTTTAGGATTAGCATTAAGTTTTGCAATTCTTGCTAGTACACCATAATTACCATTATCTTTAAATTGAGAAAGTGTTTTTTGCGTATTTTTTTGTTCTTGTCTAAATTTTTCCATTAATTTATTAGCTTTTTTGGCGAGTGGATAAAAACGACTATTTTTTATTCTATTTGTAAGCGCTTGAACTGGTTTTGAAGTTCATATTTTTTCTTTTCCTCGTCTAATAAGAGGATTTTTAATCATATTCCACCCAGACATAGCAGCCGTGCTAACTTTTTCAGTTCATTTAGTAACTTCTGATACATTTAATGATTGTGCTGCCATTAATATTGCTTGAGATAGTCCAATCATTAAGAACACTACGCTTAAAGTTCATGCTCAAATATTTTCTCCATCATTACCTCATTGTAAACCTTCTGTTGGTTTTAACATTAAACTATTTGCTATATATATCATAATATTCAAAACGAAATAAGTTACAAAAGCAATAGCTGGCAATTTAATTAAATTAGCTTTAAAGTGATTTCATCATAAGTCAAAAAACTTTCTTGTTTCTGGCACAGCATAACATACAAAGGCTATTGGCGATACACCTACTAGAAATCAAAGTGTTATCATACGAGTTAAAACAAAGAAAATCAATCCTAGAACTTGACCAATAAATATAATACCTACCATTAAGGCAAGACTATTCGAAATAGTCATAGACATAATTAATTTATTTCCCATACAATTGAAAATGTTAGCTACTTTATGAACTACACATGTATACATACATGAAAAGTCATTCATAAATGAACTTCCAGATAAAAATAGTGCTGCAATGTAATTTGAAAAATCAACAAGTGCAGTACAAATTACTAATGAAAAATTAACCAATAATGCAATTACTAATATATTAATTAAACTATGATATGACGTATAACCTTTTCTTTCTAAGATTATATTTATAGCAATTCAAATTAAAATCAATGTTATCATTACATTTGCATAATATAATGAAACTTGTCAAATTCAAGATACAACAGTTGATGGATTTTCAGGCGTTGGTATATAACGATTAAGATCATAGAAATATGTTCCTTTTACTGGTACCATAATTCACTGGAGAATTTTAGACAGTAAAGTCAAAATAAATTTTGCGAACATTACTAATAATCTAGGGACAAGAGACAGCAGTGTATCAGGCATTGCTGTAAAAAAATTAGCTATTGCTGAAAGTCAGGGACTTCCATATTCATATGCTACAAAACAATTATCACAAGTGCCAGCATTAGCTATAAATTTATTATTTTGCACAGGAGCAATAGTGCCTGCTATAATTAAAATAAACAAAATTCATAATAACAGACATTTTTTGGCTATTTTTTTATACATAGTAAATTTTTACTATTTTTTTATAAATGGATTTTTAACTCCATGAACTTCGAAATGTAAATGGCATCCTGTTGATTTGCCAGTTGTCCCCATCTTACCAATCATCTGGCCTTTATTTACATATTGCCCATTGGTAACTAAAATTTGGCTTAAATGAGCATATAATGTTGAAGTACCATTGTTATGTTGTATTTTTACATATAGACCATAACCGGCATTATACCCACTAGTTTTGACTGTAATTACAATTCCATCTGCACTAGCATAAATCGGCGTACCACAGGCATTAGCAATATCTACAGCACTATTATTAACTCCATGAGCAGTACCTCAGTTTCAACCTACGGTTGGATACATAAAGAAATCGCTAACATTAGCACTATTCTCTGTTATTTTAGTAGCTGAAGAAATATTAGTATTGCTAATAATTATCTGTTCTTTAGCCCCAGGTAAAATAACTTTTTGTCCAATTTTTAAAGTATCGTCTTCTAAATTATTATACTCCCTTATAACATTAGCTGATATTTTATATTTTATTGCTAATTTATTTAGAGTATCTCCTTTCTTTATTGTATAATAAATTCCAGAAATAGGCAATATCACTAATTCTTGTCCAGGAGTAATTGTGCTTTTTGTTAAAGAATTAGCTGTTCTAATAGTTTCAATGTTAATATCAAATTGTTTTGCAATTTTTGCTAAAGTATCACCTGATTTTACTACGTATGTCATAATGTTTTCTGATCTAGCTATATCAATTCCAATTTCATTTAAATCAATTGATCGTGATAAGAAATTTCTATCTTCAATTAAATATAAATCTAAAAAGTTCTCTGATTTAGCTTCTATATTTAAATTTTGATAATAATCATAGCTATCAACATTAATATCATTGATAGAGGGGGGTATTTTATTTTGAGCCAAGTCTTCAACATCTACCGCTTCTACAATCGCGCCACTATCAGCTCATAAATTATTATAGAAATCTTTTGAAATTCCCGATAAAATTAATGATAAATTTAAAGCCAAAAACATGAATATTAACATTGCCACTCAGCTTGAATCGGTCTTTGATTTCTGTAATAACAAACTAACCAAATATCGAATATTTAGTTTAACGGCTATTTTCTTGTTGATGAGCAATATTAAATTCTTAAAAGGCCTGAACAATCTTTGTATTTTTTTAATATTACTGCTATAATACTGGTATAAATAGGTATATCAAAAATAGAACATATTTTCTTTTTTATTAAAGACAGTATACACTATTTTTTAAAAAATATCAAAGGGGTATATGAAAAAAATTGTTGCTAAAAAATCATTAGGCCAGAACTTTCTTAATAATCAAAAAATCTTGGATAGAATTATTGAAGTTGGTAATATCAATCAAAGTGATAATATTTTAGAAATTGGTCCTGGAACTGGTAATTTAACTGAAAAACTTCTCAATACTAAAGCTAATATTATTGCCGTTGAAAAAGATCAAAGATTAAAGCCGATTTTGATTGATCGTTTTAATCAATATTCTAACTTTAAATTAATCATTGGTGACATTAAAACTTATTATCAAGTATTTCTAAAGGAAAACAATACTGACTTTAAAATTATTGCTAATATTCCCTACTATCTGTCGTCCTTTTTATTTAGACTATTTTTTGAGAATAATCCTAAACCGCAAATTGTGGTATTAATGATACAAAAAGAATTAGCTGAAAGAATTAGTGACAAAACCAAACAAAATAATAAGTTGAAGATGTTTTTAAATCTTTTTTTTGATGTAAAGTATGTCGCAACTGTCACTAAAGGTAATTTTTATCCTGTTCCTAAAGTAGATTCAGCTATTGTTTCTTTAAAATATAATCAAAAAGTATATAGCATTGAATTTATTCATAAATTTGAAAAGATTATTAATGCTGGTTTTCGTCAACCTCGCAAAATGTTGATTTCCAATTTAAAAAGTTATTATAAAAAAGATATTATTTATCAAGATATTTTAAAACAACTTAATATTAGTTTGAAAGCTCGGCCCGAAGAACTTGATTTTCAAACCTGAATAAAACTAATTGATTTAATTTAAAACCACTGCCTTTAACAGCAGTGGTTTTTTAATAATTATTTCTTTAAAGCTTTTAACGAAAGTGAAATTTTACCATTTTCAACTTTAATAATTTTAAGTTGTAATTTATCGCCCACTTTCAAAATATCCGTTACTTTATTAATACGACGATTATCAATTTCAGAAATATGTAGTAAACCGCTATGGTTACCATCGAAGTATACAATTGCACCAAAATCTTTAATTTCATCTACAATTCCTTCTACTATATCTCCTTCTTGATATTCTCGAATTAAATTTTCAATAATAGTTTTGGCTTTATTAACTTTTTCCATATCCATACCCATAACATAAACAGTTTTATCTTCAATATCAATTTTTGTTTCTGTCATTTCAATTATTTTATTTATTGTTTTGCCACCACCCCCAATAATTTCACCTATTTTATCAGGATTAACTTCAAAGGACAATATTTTAGGAGCATAAATAGAAATTTCTTTTCTTGGTTCTGAAATTACATTTTTCATTTTTTCTAAAATAAATAATCTTGCTTCTTTAGCTTGAACCAAAGCTTTTTCAAGCAAAGTTTTATCAATGCCGTTTACTTTAACATCTAGCTGTAGAGCATTAACACCATTTTTGGTACCAGCAACTTTAAAATCCATATCACCATAATGATCTTCTGGTCCTTGTATATCAGTTAGTATTTTATATTTTGCTTCATCATTTTGGTCAATAATAACCCCCATAGCAATACCAGCCACCATTTCTTTTATTGGTACACCAGCCACCATTAGAGATAAGCAAGACGAGCAAGTTGAAGCCATTGAACTTGAGCCATTAGAAGATAATACCTCAGATACGACCCTAATGGTATAAGGAAAGTCTTTCTTTTCTGGTATCATTGGCAATATTGCTTTTTCAGCTAAAGCACCATGGCCAATTTCTCTTCTACCGGGCCCCCTGGATCTACCAATTTCACCAACAGACCATTGAGGGAAATTATAATGATGCATATATCTTTTTTCACCAACAATTTCCATACCTTGCATGGTCAGTGTTTCAAGGGGTGAACCTAAAGTAACAACTGATAATGTTTGAGTATCGCCTCTAACAAACAAAGCATTACCATGATTATGACCAATAATATCGATAGCAACATCAAGTGGTCTGATTTCGGTTAACTTACGGCCGTCAGGACGTTTATCATTTTTTAATATTTGTTCATGTAAAATATCATTAGTTAATTCCTCAATAATTAAAGTCAAAGTATTAATTTTTTCTTCACTAAACTCTTCTTCAACTAACTGTTGTTTAGTTGAAATAATTAATAAAGTCATTTCGTTTTGTTTTTCTAATTTACTCAAAGTATTACTAAACAAAATTGATTCTTGTTTTTCTTTCATCATTTCATAGACACGTTTTTTGAACTCTTCATCAATAACAATAAAATTTAAGTCTGTTTTTTCAATACCAATTTCTTCAGCAATTTTTTCTTGAAAATCGCAAACATCATTAATAATCTTTTGTCCCAATTCAAAAGCGCTAGTAATCAAATCTTCCATTACTTCACTGCCTTGAAATTCAATCATATTAATTTTATCTTTGATACCTGATAAGGTCATTTCAAATAAAAGACCTTCTTCTCTTTGTTTGTAATTAGGATTGACTATAAAACCAACTTCTTCTTTATAACCAACTCTAACAGCGCCAATTGGCCCATTTCAAGGAATATCAGAAATCATTAAAGATAATGATGAGGCAATCATTGATACGATATCCGGATCATTTATCTCATCAAAAGCCAAACAAGTTGTATTAACTTGTACTTCTCTTCGCAAGTAAGGATTAAATAAAGGTCTAACGGTTCTATCAATCATACGACTAATTAAAACTGCATTTTCAGTTGGACGTGATTCACGACGAACAAAGCGACTACCAAATAATTTTCCCGAAGCATAATATTTTTCTTCGTAATCAACGGTTAAAGGCATACAGTCTTTATCAAACTTATCTTCATTACCCATAACTGCAATTGACAAAACTTCGGTATCACCTAGTTTTGCTAAAACAGCGCCATTAGTTTGTTTGGCTAATAACGAATGTCGAATAATTAACGGTGTACCGTTAATATCCATTTTGAATTCTTTGAATTCCATAATATATTTTTAACCTCAAG
>ENA-UOWO01003165-UOWO01003165.1-activated-sludge-metagenome-genome-assembly--contig:-NODE-3165-length-19438-cov-10.570190_pt1 | contig 19438 bp, 14 predicted proteins | sample MGYA00238148_ERZ761564 | MGnify/ENA primary metagenome ERZ761564 (study PRJEB28885, sample SAMN05720194) | activated sludge metagenome | isolation source: Anaerobic digester | place: USA... | reverse complement strand
AGATGTAGGAGTTGAACAAATGATTGTGGTGTGTAAAAGTTTGCATGACCGCCAAACCGCCAAATGAATGCCCAATGAGCATTTTATAAGGTGCGGTCGGGTATTTCGATTCAATAAAAGGCATCAACTCTTTTTCCAGGAATGCAATAAAATTTTCACCGCCCCCCGATGTTTTAGCGAAGGCACTGTCCATCATCGGCAGGTCGGCATCAATATGAGTCGGTGTCAAATCTCTGGTTCGGTCGGTGTTGGGTATGCCCACTACAATCATTTTGGGGCACATCGTATTGCCGTTGATGGTACTCAATTGTTGAATCATACCGACAACAGATGAAAAATGTCCATCGCCGTCCAATACATACACAACGGGGTATTTTTGGCTGCCACCACCATCAGGCACATGCACCCAAATCTTTCTGTTTTCGCCCAAAATAGTAGATTGAACGCTGTCTATTTTGCCGATGACGATGCTTCCTTTTTCCACTTTTCCTTGAGAAAAAGCAAGCATTGTCAAAAGGCAAAAAGTGAGGAATAAGCATGTTTTTTTCATTTTAAAAACTTGTTTTATTGTTAAAAAATTAGAGAAAACAGGGAGGGGGTATAAATCAGAAAATAGTATCCCCCACAAGCCGCACGATAGTCTGCCACACTTCTGTATAGCGGGCATGAAAGATAAGTGTGTTCAAAAGAATTACAGCAGTTATAATAGTAGAAGGAATTGGGTTATTCTTCTTCAAAATATCATTAACCAGAAGTAATATTGATATTAAAGAACAAAAGTATAGCGGTATAAAATACCCATACGGCTCAATCGTTGTTCCAAAGCTGTTATACAAAATTCTGCTAAAAATAGCCATTATCATAGGAAACGAAGTGCTTATCATGTATCGCATGTGTTTAGAAACATCATTTTTATTGATGACAGCAAGTACGTAAAAAATAAAAAAACTTAGTGGTTCTATAAAGTTTAATGCTTGAATATGAGCCACATCTTTAAAGTCTATTTTACCAACCGTAGTAAGATAATTTAGTCTTGTTACTAAAAACATGGAAATGAGCATTAGTGGTGCTGTTACATAAGAAATTTTACCAATAAGCTTGTGAACAGGATATTTCCTTTTATGAATCAGATAAGGTTGTATAACCAGAATAAACATCCAAGAAACCATTATAGCTCCATGCGTATGATGCACCCAGTTAAATTGTTCAAACTTTGGAAAATACTGCAAATAGGTTGGGTGAAAGCCTATTTGCAACAGGATAAAGAGTAAGCCCATTGCCACAATGGTGGCTTTGGTATTGAAGGCTATTGCTTGATTTGCTTTTTCTTGCATCCTTTTTTTATTTAAGAATAGAGAAAATAGGGAGAGGGTGCTTTGAGTTGTGAGAGACGAGTTTTGAGTTGTGTTCAACTCAAAACTCGTCCCTCACAACTTACTTCAATGCCAGCGTATCCGTATTCCACATACCGTACGTAGATAAGCACCTACAACTTCTCCATCTTCTCCTTACTGGCTGTAAACTTCGGGTTCATCTGAAAAGCCTTTTGGTAATTGGCCTTGGCTTTTTCCTTGTCCCCTTTGGCCGCATAAGCGTCGGCCAGGCTGTCGTAGGTATTGGCAGAGTTGGGAAACATCGTGTTGTTGAGGGTGAGCAGCGCGATGGCCACGTCGACTTTTTTGGCTTCCAACGCTTTATAACCTGCTGCATTGATGTCCCATTCAAAAAAGCTATAGCCCTTCGGATTGTTTTTTTGCAGGGCTTTGAATTCGGCCTCGGCGGCTCCAATGCCACTTTTTTCAGCGGTTTCTACAAACAGATCGCAGGCAGCAGGCTTGGCGTCCATCACGTCGGTGATTTCGATGATGGAGACGATGTAACCAGATTTTTTACTTTCAGGCGCTTCGGCAGGCAGCAGGCTAAAGGGCAATTCCTCGCGGTATTTGCTGCCCTTTTTCATTTGCGACATCAGTATATCCCGGGCTTTAGAAATGGGGTCGTTCTCTTTGCCCAATTGGAAATGGATGTTGTACCCCAAGTCGCGGCTGGAAAACTCCACTTTGCCCGTGCTGTCCAATCCCTCCACCTGGATGAGTACTTCCTGTCCCATTTTCGGGGCTGGGCCGGTGCCAGCTTGGAGAACGGTGTACTTCAGGCCTTCGGCGGTGGTGCCGCTTTGGGCAGTCAGGGTCAGGGCACCGATCAGGGTGATGGCGCAGGCGAAAAACAATCTAGTAGACATATTTTAAGAATTTTGGTGTTGTAAGTGAAAGATTTAAAGTAGTGTTTAGCGAACTTAGGATGCGGTCGAAACGAGGCCAGGAACTGGAGCGGTTCTCCGCATCGGCTGCAACTTCCAATAGGTCAAGCTCCGCCACAGCCACTCCAGCGGGCCATAGTTAAAGTAGCGAAGCCATAAGGTGCTGGTCAAGATTTGGCAGGAGAAAAGCCCAATGCCAAAAAGGGTCAAACCAGCCGTCCCAACCAGCCCTCCATAATTCAGGCCAGCGGCCAAAAAAACAAATTGGCAAACCAGCGAGTGCATCATGTAATTGCTGAAGGCCATTTTGCCAACTGGCGCAGTGATGGACATCCATTTTTTTCCAAAACCCGTTTGAAAGCACAGCATAAAAGCCCCCACGTATGCCAAGGCTAAAGGCACAACGCCCAGCGCATAGGCAATGGTTTGATAAAGGCCGCTCGGCTTCAAGTCATAATAATCAGCTCCAAAAGAGTGGGTATAATAGGCCAAAAAATAGTTGCCAGGCAAGCCAATTAGCAGCCCCAAACCAATGACCCAATAGACCACTTTTCTATTTTGAGCGATGTTTTTGTAAAAATTGGAACGCCCCAATACAAAGCCAATCAAGAACATACCGAATACTTTCGGGATGCGGCTGACAAAAAACAAGTACGAGAAGCGGTAAAATATACCTCCGATATTTGCTTTAAAAATGTCCCACCAGTTTGTTGAGGCCCACAAAGGCCCAAAATCATTAGGGTTACTTAGTCCGGTTATTTTTTGGATCACACTTCCGCCTATTGTGCCCAAAATCTCAGCAGGCGCGTTCAAGGCAGGCCATTGCAATTTGGCAGCGTACAAAACAATGGGCATGAAGATCAGCACTGCTCCCGTGATCAAGAGCGTCTTATCCGAAAACCGCCTAAACGGCAGCAACAAGAACCCCAGCAGGGCATAAAACAGGACAATATCACCCGTCCAGATCAGGATATGCACAAATCCGAGCAACAACATAAAGAGCAGGCGCCGTCTGATAATCGGCATCGAATCGCCTCCTTTGTTGATTCCTCTCTGTATTTGTAGCGCAATGCCCCAACCAAACAATAAACTGAAAATGGAATAGAATTTCCCTTCAATAAAAATGGTGTACCAGAAGTCGAGTTGCTTGTCCAGTTCAGGGAGCAAAAACGGGCTGGCTTCGACTTCATTTGGTCCCCAGCCCAAGCCGCCCGCCGTCAGGTTGGCGATAAGGATACCAAAAATGGCAAAGCCTCGGAGTACGTCCATGAAAACTTCACGGTCTTTGTTTTGGATCGGTGCAATAACGCTCTGCATTTTAATATTTTGTTGATTGAAAAATAACCTGGTCATCCCGTGCGGAGGATAACTACCGCCGCATCGGTTGCAACTTCCAATAAGTCAAACTCCGCCACAACCACTCCAGAGGGCCAAACAGGAAGTACTTCAACCAGATCGGACTGATGATCAACTGGATGGCCCAGATGACCAGCACGACAAAATAGATTTGGTAGAATTCGAGTTCGGCGTAGTAGTTCAAGCCGTAGCCAAAGAAGAACAAGGTGCAAATGAGTGAGTGAGAGATGTAATTGCTCAAAGCCATGCGCCCCACGGCTGCTAATCGACGGCACAGACCTTGGGCTACGCCCGATTTGGCCAACAGAATCAATGCCGAAGCATGCCCCAAAACGATCAAAATGCGCTGGAATGGATAGATCAAATTGATCCAATTGATGGGTACTTGCTCCATTCGGGCGAGGTTGGCTTCGAGGGTGGAGAAGTGATGAAAGGCATAATAATTGCTGTACATCACCAAGGGCAAACCCAGTCCATATCCGATTTTTAGTACTGTCCAGTAGTCCTTGGTTGACCAGCTACCCGTTAGGAAACCCCATTTAAAGAGCGCCAACCCCAAGAGCATCAGAGCCAGAGAGTCCCATACTTCAAATGGCAGATATTTGGTTTGACCGTCCCAGGCCAGTGGGCGCAGGTAGCGTGCCACTGTACCATAATCCGACTTCATTTTACGGGTGTTTTCTTTGGCATCTTCCCGGTTGGGGATCATGGTCTTCTCTATTTTTCGCCATTCGGTCAATGCCTTGGTTTGGGTTGCCGTGAGGGTTTGATTTTGGCCTTGGGCTGTTGTCGCTTCTACATATGCGATGCGTTTTGCCCGGATGTTTTGGTATTGAATGGTTCCGGCTACAAAACTCACGATGGCTACGATGGGCACTGCCCATACCAGGTATTTGGCCGCCACATTGCGGAACAAGTACAGAATCATGCCACAAACGGCGTAGAGGTACAGAATTTCGCCAATCCAAAGGATGAGGTGAGCATGAATCAAACCGAACAACAGGAGCCAAAACATCCGCCGATAGTACAGCGCATGAACAGAAGCGCCTTTGGTTCCTTTATTGGCAATGAACAGCAGCACACCTGCCCCGAACACCATGCCGAACATGGCGCGCATCTTGCCTTCAAAAAAGATACCAATGATTTGATAGAGCCAAAAATTGAAACTACCAGGGTCGTTTTTGAAGGCTTCAAACGAATAGTCGGCCATGGAAAAGCCGGGGATGTTCATCAATAAGATACCCAAAAGGGCAAAGCCTCTGAGGATGTCGATGGTGTCGATGCGCTGGTTTTCCGCTATGGGGGCGGCAATGATCATTGTTTGAGTGGTTTCAGGCATGTTTTGTGATTTTAGGTAAGTTGGAGTTGTATACTTAGAGCCGTAAACGGATTGTTTGAACGAGGTTTTGCACCAACCTTCAATCCCGCGTGTTGACTATCCGTTGTCCACAAAACTTACAGGTTGAGATACGCTGTGCTGGATACCCGATGGTTCGATAAATGTTGGCAAAAGCAACCGGCTCCTGATTGGCCTGATGATGGGGGCACCCGCTTTGAATATGCACTTGGGTAAGGTCTGATGGTGCGGCTTGCATCTCCTGTGCTACGCCGCAACTGCTGCAAAACATGCCCGTACCAAGCACCAGTACGAGTAGACTCAGGAAGTGATTGCGGCTATTTTGCTGAGCCCCCTTCGATTGGGTGTATTCCTTGATGACATAACAAACGAAGATGACACAGAGGAAGGCAACCCCAGCGGTTAAAGACAGTAGGATGTTTTGTTCAATAAAATGTACCGCGCTGGATACTTCTAGCTTAGCTTGATTCACATTGTGCAGTGAAGCCATAGATTGTGCGGAAAGCAGCGCTGGTGTACTGAGGAAAAAGGCTGCGACAATTAGGATGTTTCTCATGGTGCTCGTTTTTGGTGTTAGTAAAATCAACCAATGTTTAATCCTTAATTGCGGGGTGTGGGGGAGAGGTAAGTGGGCAAGGCAGATTTTTTTGTAGAAATTTTGCCTGACCTGTACACACCACTTTATTCAGCGCTTCGCCGTTTTTTGGATTTTTCGGTGTAAAAAAGTAATGAAGCAAAGGTGGGGGCAAAGCAAAGCCATCGTCCAATATCGGCCGCTTTTTTCAGGGATTATTCGTCAGGCCCGGCCTGAGCCTTATTTTTTCCTGCGCTCTTCCTTCTTCTCGGGCCACAAACTCACCGAAATATGCACTGATGTATAATCACCCAACAGCACCTTCCGCGTCGGATAATTGTCGCTTTCAAAAAGCAGGACATCTTGCGTTGGCGGAACCCTTAGGGTGTAGGAGCCATTTTTATCAGCAAAAGTGGCAATGTCCGTGCCTTCTACGCGCACCCGGGGGCGAAGAGGCGCCTCGTTTTTACCATGGCCCTGGGTGATGGTGCCCCATACCTGTGTGGGGAACTTGCGCTTTACCCGGTATTGAGTGTCAATCTGGGCGACCTTCTCAACGCCATATCCCCCGTACCACATCAGCACCACGTTGAGCGTATCTTCCTTTGGCAGCACGATGGTTTTACTGTCCATCCCTTCACTAAAAAACAGAAGTTCTTTGCAGGAAAACGGAACTTTCAGGCTGTATTCGCCGCTTTCCGGATCGCATATAGTCCCGATGGAGAAATCCCGGTTATGGATTTCTCCTAGGGTATTTTCGTTGCTGTTGTTGTTATCCATCACACGCCCGGTGATGCTACGCCAACCAAATTCCCTCGTCCGGTATTTTTGGGAACTGAAGCCCATGCTATAATATTCGGACTTGTCGGGCGGTCCGGCGGCGATTTGCAGATGCGGGTTAACCAGGTTCATCACCACTGAGGCGAAAGTGCCGCCCCTTTGGTCGAAAGCCCGGCAAACCGGGTTTTTCGGGTCGTCTTTGGCGCGCAGGGTGGCCATCAGGTCTTCGTCTTTTACCACTGGAAGGTTTTGGATACGCCCCTGCACCGAGGTTAGGCGGATACCGCTATTGCCCCTTTCCGGGTTTTTATACTTGTCTTTTAGGTCGTCGTTGGCCAATGGGTGGTTGGTGTGGTACACCGTGCCGTTGGCGTTTTGGGGATCAAAGCGCACCACTTTATTGGCGGAGGCTTCAAAATCGAAGACTTCGTCGCGAATACCGAGGATGTAGTTCTGCCCGGAGGCGTGCGGCACGTTTTGGATAAATTGCAGTACGTCGTCGCGCTTGGTGTGGTTCAGTATGCCTCGGACAATGAAGGCAACAGGCAGCCCCATGGCCTTGGCTTTGAGCTGCATGAGGGTATTCATGCAGGCGCCTACGCCTGCTTCGTTGAGGCCATTGAGGGCGATGCAGCCCGGGTAGGTGAGGATGTATTGTTCAGGGTTTTTATCTGTGGCTTCGAGGTGTAATAACACCTGAAACACTTCAGTGTACGCCTCCAAATCCATGTTTTGGGCGATATAAGCCGGCTTTCCGTTGCGGGCGGGCACCCCGATGCCGCTGCAATGGTGTTGGTTGGCATCCTGCCACACCCAAAACTCGTCCAGGAGACTTTGCACCATGATGTCATGGAAAGACTGTCCCGAACCGTCGGCAATACCGCGGACCTCTTCGTAGAGTTCGGGCGTCCATTTTTTGATGGCTTCGTCGAAGTGCGCATAGTCGAAAAACGCCCGAAGTATCGAATCGGCAGGTTGTTTTAGGTCCTTTTCCACGTTTGCTTTCCATTTTGCCACCAATAGGGCGATCTCTTTTTTAAAAAACTGGCCGTGTTGCAGGCCGAGGGCGTAGCCTTCGCCGCTAAGATTGGCTACCAGGATGGGCATTCGCCAGCCTTGCATCATGGTAAATTCGGAGATCGTCCAATCATTGCTACCTTTCTGGGGGATGGGGATGACAATCTTATACGAGCCGGAAGAAATGGTGGTATCTTTACCCCTATTTCGGCGTACCATCAGGTAGTAACCAGTTCCAATACGGCGATGCTTGGCATTTTCCCGGACCATTTTAGGTTCTGAAAATTTGAGTTCCCCATCGGGCCTTTTCAATTTGGGCGTCCAAAATGCCCCAATGGCTTTTGTCCCGACAATTGATTTGCCATAGTTGGGGATGAAAACAGCGTTGTCCGAAAACAGGCCTTGGAGGGCCACCGAGTCTTCCTTATTGAAAGCCTGCTCGAATTGCTGTAACCAATGGACGAATGCTTTACGTTCGCTATCATTCTGGGCTTGCAGCGGCATCACAAAAGCGGCGGCTATCAGCGCTGCGAGGAGCGAAATGCGTATTTTTTTCATGTTTTTAAGGGATTTGATTTAGGGTATGATTTACTACCAGTACGTCGATTATTCCAAACCTGGAGCTGAATGTAACGGAGATATTTGAAGATTGAGTGCAACTTCCTATAGGTCACGCTCCACCTTTAGCTGCGCGCGATTTGATTGGGTGTATTCCTTGATGACATAACAAACGAAGATGACACAGAGGAAGGCAACCCCAGCGCTTAAAGCCAGGAGGATATATTGTTCAAGTAAACGAACGGTATTGGATAGGTCCAGCTCCGCCTGCTTTACATCCAATGAGGCCAGAGCTTGTGCAGATAGTGTGTGGATACCTGTCAACACGTTACAGAGCATAATGAGAGAGGCGTTTTTGATGAAGTTTCTGCGTAGCATGGTTTCGATGTTTTAATGATGGTGTTAATTGTTTGACATTTAACTGGGTGTTGGCAACAAAGCAACAGGATATTTATGCTACCTGCTATTCGCAATTTCCCGATGGTTGAGTTGATCTTCCAATTGGAAGATCTTGGTTGTTTTGAGGTAAATCCACAGGTGTTTGCAAATCCGCCAATGTTTAATCCTTAATTGTAGCTCAGAGAGGAGAGGTAAGTGAGAAAGGCAGATTTTTTAAAAAAAAAGGAGATACCTAAATTTTCCTTCGCTATGGGATCGATTATATTTATGGCTAAAACCTAATTTGTTACCATGAGAACAACTAAAATTTTGTGCCTGTTGAGTTTTGCTGTTGCCCTGGGGCAGGCTTGTCAAAATGCAGCGCCCAAAAAGGCTGAAGTGCCTGCCTTCACCGCTACACCGTATTGGGTGTCGAGTGCGTTTATTGAGGCCCTGGAAGCGGACAGCGATTCACTGGCTACTGCTGAATGTCATGAACTTCAGTTTATCAGCCCGGATTCAGTGGTGTATATTTACGGCAGTGTGGAAGCTGCGCCTGGCACCTATACCATCATTGACGACAAAACCATTGAGATCAGTGGGGAAATGTTTGGTGATGCGGTGCTGCGCGTAACCCAAATTTCAGATCAGGAGATTGTATTGGACAAGGACACTGAGCGCGAAGTTCGGTTCAAACCGGTTGAAAACCATGAACACGATCCTCGTGGAGCAGCTACATTGCTGGTTGGTCAACACCTTGCTGGCACCTACACCCGTGAGAATCCTTTTGGCCGAAGCAACGCAGACCGTCCCATCACCTTGAATGCCGACGGAACGGTCAAAGGGTTTGAGGCCTATCATCACTACGAAACTGCGCTTGGCGGCGACCTGGCGGCAGCCGAAGGTGGCAGCAATTTGATCTATTTTTCTGCCGAAGGGCAGGACATGTTTCCCCTGGCCTGGAGCAAACGCGGCGACACTCTGAACTTGTGGACTTTGGAAAACCTGAGTGCCGCCGATGAAAAGCCGTATTATGCCGTAGGAAGGATGTATGATCGATTGATTCGGAAGAAGTGATCAGCGCTCTCGTAAGATAGTCTGCGTTTACTAAACCTTGGAGGTTTAGTAAACGCAGACTATCGCAAAAATTTCAAACTCACTCCACCAACACAAATCCCGCCCACTTAAATACCTCGCCACTGTACCTCCTCCGCAGTTCCGCCTGCGTAGCCCGAAACGCCTCAGGCACCGCCATTTTTCCCTCCAACCAATGCTTGTAAAAAACGCTCATAAACACCTGGGTCTGAAAATCTGGCACTTGCCAAAGAGACATAATCAGGTAGCGGGCGCCGGCTATTTTGAAGGCGCGTTGCAGGCCGTACACCCCTTCATTGCCTACCAGGTCGCCGAGGCCCGTTTCGCAGGCGGAGAGCACCACGAGTTCGGTATTGGCGAGGTTCATCTGGCTGATTTCATAGGCAGTGAGGATGCCGTCTTCCAGGTCGGGGCTTAGAGGTTTACCCGTTTTCCAGGCGTGGTTGCTGCCCGCTAGCATCAGGCCCGAGCGGATCATGGGATTGTCGGATACTTTGAAGGTTTTTTCACCAATGGCCTGTGTGTTTCCCGGCTGGCTTTCTTTTGGATCTGGAAAGAAAAAACCATGAGTGGCCACATGCAGGACACGGGGTGATGGGCTGCCCTGACCCAGGGCTTTGAAGGATTCTTCGGTAGCTTCGGTGCCTTTTTTCAGGGTAGGGGCAATGCCTTTGCTCTTCAGGATATTGGCGGCGGCGCTGATTTCTACTTCGGTCCAGCGGAGGTAGTTCCAGTTTTCGCCGCGTAGGGTGGAGTCGTTTTGGGCGATATTGGGGCCGCGACGGGCAGCCAGGTCTTCGGGTTTGGTGGGTGTATTGGAGACTACCGTGGTCATGGCGTCGTATTGGATGCCGCCGTAGAGTTGGGCGGCAGCGCTTTGCTGGGTGGTGGGCACCGATGGGATAACCAGCTGGCGGGTACTACCCAGCATGGTCAGGCGGTTTTTTTCGGCCAATGTTTTACCATCAGGCGTTGGAATGGCACCCAGGTTGAGGCGGTGCAGTAAGCCAGAAGGTGAGCAATATATGGTCGCTCCTTGTGGCAAGGCGATAGCGATGGGTTTCCAGATTAAATCGTAGAGTTGTTCGCCTTTTTTGTCATTGGCATAAAGGTCGTTGTAAAAAGCGGGTTGGGGGTTGCCTTCAGTTTTGAGCAGGGCAGTAAGTTGTTTTTCTTCGAAAAGGGGGATGAACTTTGGGGAATCCTCACCGGGCAAGAGGACGAGCGCAGCGTACAGCGTACTGTCGGTTTGCTTTTTTTGATAAAAACGATAGCTGACAAACTCAATCGCTGCTTCGCCGGGTTTCAATGCCGTTTGAACTTCCTGCCATTTGACTTGCTGCAAGGCTTGGCCAAAACCTGCTACAGTGCGAGCGAGGTCTTTTTCGAGGTCGTTGGCTTTGGCTTCCAGCTCGGCTATGCTTGTATTATTGCGGTCGGTGATGGGCTCGGCATACTGGGCGGCGAGGCGGCGTTCGTAGGATTTAAGCAGGTTGAAATTTTCGGCGGCAGCCGGATTGGAAAGGGATAAACGTTTAAGTTGTCCCGCAGTCTGGAGTAGGAAGCCCTTGTAAAACAAAGAATTGTCAAAACAGGCTGCTGTTGTTGTTTTACTGGTGGACAGTTTTGCAAAAGAGAGGGCTTGATCTTGGCTTTCGGAAAATTTATTCAGGTAGCTGCCCAGTTCGCGCTCAGAGAGATGGCGTATCGCTTTTTCCAACAGGGCTTGATTCGCCTGCGAATATTCGATATAGAAGGACTCGGTTTTTTCGTAGTTGCCAGTAGCCATGTAAAGGATTGCCAGATTATTCAGGCTTTCGGCATAGTCTGGATGTGTTGTGCCCAGCGCTTTTTCCCGGATAGTTGTTGCCTGAAGGAAAAGGGGCTCAGCCTCTTCGTATCTACCCATGTCGAGATAAAGCAGTGCCAAGTTGTTCAGGCTTGAGGCATATTCAGGATGTTCTTTTCCCAGTTTTTTTTCCCGGATGGCAATGGCTTGGAGGTAGAGTGGTTCAGCTTTTTCATAGTTGCCCATAATCCAGTAAAGCATTGCGAGGTTATTCAGGCTTAGGGCATAGCCGGGATGCTCCTTTCCGAGTGTTTTTTCCTTGATTGTTGTGGCTTCGAGGTAGAGTTGTTCGGCTTTTTCATAACTGCCCGTAGCCCTGTACAAAATCGCGAGATTATTTAAACTCAGGGCATAGTTAGGGTGCTCTTTTCCAATTGTTTTCCCCTTGATCGCGATGGCTTCGAGGTGGAGCTGTTCTGCTTTTTCGTAGTTGCCCATGGATCTGTACAAGCTTGCGAGGTTGTTCAGAATTTCGGCATAATCGGAATTGTCTTTGCCTTGTACTTTCTCCCGGATGGTTTTGGCTTCCAGGTAAAGTGCTTCGGCTTTTTCGTACTTGCCCATATCCATGTAAATGAGCGCGAGGCCGTTCATACTGGCTGCATAATCGGGGTGCTCCTTGCCTCGCACCTTTCCAAAGATGTCTTTGGCTTCAAGTAGCAGTAGTTCGGCTTTTTCGTACTTGCCGATATCCTGAAAAAAGAGTGCCAGATTGTATAGGCTGGCGGCATAATTAGGGTGCTCTTTACCCAATGCTTTTTTTCGGGTTTCCATGGCCTCAAGGTAGAGTGGCTCGGCTTGGTCATAGTTGCCCATGGATTTATAAAGAATGGCCAGGTTATTCAGGGCTCCGGCATAATCGGAGTGTTGCTTTCCCAATGCTTTTTCCCGAATGGCGATGGCTTCGAGGTACCACTTTTCGGCCTCTGGGTTGTCCCTTTTAAGGGCATTCACCCTGCCCCGATTGAAAGCGCAATTGCCATATGCTGCTGATTCTTTCCCCAGTTTTTCAAGGGCCAGTTTTTCAGCGGCAGCATTCACTTCGAGGGCTTTGTCAAATTCCCGCTTACTGCTAAGTGTACGCGAAACCTGGATGAGGCTATCCACCCGCCGCAGCGCCACCGAATCCACCGTTTGTGCACTCAACAAACCGGTGATCAGGCACAAAGCCAGGCTTAAGTAGTTTCTCATCGTTGGATAGATTATCAGGCTGTGGTAAATTACCAGTTGATGAACTTAAAGGTAGGTGTTTTTGTAAAAATTGATGTGCCATTCCGTCTGCCTATTTAGATTATGCGCTTGCGTGTGGGTGCCAGATTTTTTATCATTTTGCTGTTTTAGCCAATTTGATGGCATTTTTTTGGCTAAAATCAATTTATTTACCTGTGTTTGAGCCGTAAATTAGGTTTGAAAATGGCTAAAATAATAGGGAGAGTAGAAGAATTGATAACATTGCAATCTGTCCAAGCGGACGATAAGTCGGCTTTTGTTGCTGTATATGGCCGCAGGTGAGTAGGCAAAACCTTTTTAATCCGTTCCTTTTACGAAGGGCAGTTTGCTTTTCATTTAACGGGTATTGCCAACTACGCTGACAACTTGCGAAAAAAAATGAGCCTTTTTGCTGAGCTGACCAAAACGAACAAAGCCCTTTGGCTAACTTTCATCAGCACCTATGGACTGGTTCAAAATACCCATGCTCAATCTTTGGTGCATCAGTCCATCACTATGGATGCTTTGTTTTTGTAAAACTCACTCCACCAACACAAAGCCAGCCCACTTAAAAGCCTCCCCACTATACTTCACCCGCAGTTCCGCCTGCGTAGCCCGAAATGCCTCTGGCACCGCCATTTTTCCCTCCAGCCAATGTTTGTAAAAAGCCGTCATAAACACCTGAGTCTGAAAATCGGGCACCTGCCACAGAGACATAATCAGGTAGCGGGCGCCCGCTATTTTGAAGGCGCGTTGTAGGCCGTACACCCCCTCATTGCCTACCAGGTCACCAAGGCCCGTTTCGCAGGCGGAGAGTACTACGAGTTCGGTATTGGCGAGGTTCATCTGGCTGATTTCGTAGGCGGTGAGTATGCCGTCTTCCAGTCCGGGGCGTAGGGGTTTGCCCGTTTTCCAGGCGTGGTTGCCGCCAGCCAGTACCAGGCCGGAGCGAATCATGGGGTTGTCGGATACTTTGAAGGTTTTTTCGCCAATGGCTTGCCCCTCACCCGGCTTGCTCTCTTTTGGATCTGGAAAGAAAAAGCCGTGGGTGGCTAGGTGCAGGATGCGCGGTGAGGCGCTGCCTTGCCCCAGGGCTTTGAAGGATTCTTCGGTAGCTTCGATGCCTTTTTTAAGGGTAGGGGCAATGCTTTTGCTTTTCATCACAGTGGCGGCAGCGCTGATTTCCACTTCGGTCCAGCGGAGGTAGTTCCAGTTTTCGCCGCGTAGGGTGGAGTCGTTTTGGGTGATATCGGGGCCGCGACGGGCAGCCAGGTCTTCGGGTTTGGCGGGTGTATTGGCAGCCACCGTGGGTATGGCATCGTATTGGATGCCGCCATAGAGTTGGGCGGTAGCGCTTGGCTGGGTGGTGGACACCGATGGGATAACCAGCTGGCGGGTGCTACCCAGCATGCTCAGGCGGTGTTTTTCGGCCAAGGTTTTGCCGTCGGGCGTGGGGATGGCGCCTAAATTGATGCGGTGCAGCAGGCCAGAGGGCGAGCAATACACGGTGGCTCCTTGCGGTAAAGCAGCCGAGATGGGTTTCCAGATCAAATCGTAGAGTTGGCTGCCTTTTTTTGCGGAGGCGTAAAGATCGTTGTAAAAAATGGGTTGTGGGCTAACCTCGGTTTTCAGGAAGGCGGTGAGTTGTTTTTCTTCGAAGAGGGGGATGAACTTTGGGGAGTCTGAACCTGGCAAAAGGAGGAGAGCGGCGTACAGCGTACTGTCGGTTTTCTTTTTTTGGTAAAAACGATAGCTGACAAATTCGATCGCTGCTTCGCCGGGTTTCAAAGCCGTTTGAACTTCCTGCCATTTGACTTGCCGCAAGGCTTGGCCAAAACCTGCCACTTTCCGGGCGAGGTCTTTTTCGAGGTCGTTGGCTTTGGCTTCCAGGTCTGCTATGCTTGTACTATCGCGGTCGGCGATTGGTTCGGCATACTGGGTGGCGAGGCGGCGTTCGTATGATTTAAGCAGGTTGAAATTTTCGGCGGCAGCCGGATTGGAAAGGGACATTCGTTTGATCCGGCCTACGGACTGGAGCAGAAAACCCTTGTAGAAGAGGCTGTTGTCGAAGCAGACCGGGATCATTTTTTTACTGTCGGCTATCTGGGTGAACGAAAGGGTTTGGTTCTGACTGTCAGAAAACTGTTCCAAGTAATCGTTCAGTTCTCTTTCGGAAAGGTGGTGTAAAGCTTGTTCAATAAGGTGCATATTAACTGTGGACAGTTCAAGCAAGAGCAGTTCGGCTTTCTCATATTGGCTCATGTTCTCGTACAGAATAGCCAGGTTGTTCAAGCTTGAGGCATACTTGGGATGTTCCCTGCCCAGGACTTTTTCCCGGATGGCTTTGGATTCAAGATAAAGCAGTTCGGCTTTTTCGTATTGTCCCATGTCATCGTACAGCCCCGCCAGGTTGTTCAGGCTTACGGCATAATTGGGATGTTCCCTGCCAAGAGCTTTTTCCCGGACGGCTTTGGATTCAAGGTAAAACGGTTCGGCTTTCTCATATTGGCCCATGTCATTGTACAGCCCCCCCAGGTTGTTCAGGCTCATGGCATAATTGGGATGTTCCTTGCCAAGGATTTTTTCCAGGATGGCTTTAGATTCAAGATAAAGCGGTTCGGCTTTCTCATATCGGCTCATGTCTCGATACAGCTCCGCCAGGTTGTTCAGGCTTGCAGCATACTTGGAATCTTCTCGACCCAAGGTTTTTTCCCGGATGGCTTTGGATTCAAGGTAGAGCGGTTCGGCTTTCTCATATTGACCCATTTCCTTGTACAGAACCGCTAGATTATTCAGATTTGCGGCATACTTGGGATGTTCCCTGCCCAAGGCTTTTTCCAAGATAGATTGGGATTCAAGGTAGAGCGGTTCCGCTTTCTCATATTGACCTATGTAATAATACAGAATAGCCAGGTTGTTCAGGCTTGCGGCATAATCGGGGTGTTCCCTGCCCAAGGCTTTTTCCCGGATGGCTTTGGATTTAAGGTAAAGCGGTTCCGCTTTCTCATATTGGCCCATGTTCTCGTACAGAATAGCCAGACCGTTCAGGCTTTCGGCATAATCGGGATGTTCCCTGCCCAGGACTTTTTCCCGGATGGCGATGGATTCGTGGTAGAGCGGTTCGGCTTTCTCATATTGATCCATGTCATCGTACAGCCCCGCCAGATTGTTCAAGCTTGCGGCATAATCAGGATGTTCCCCTCCCAGGGCTTTTTCCCGGATGGCTTTGGATTCCAGGTACCATTTTTCGGCACCTGGATAGTCTCTTTTGAGATACAATATTCTACCGTGGTTAAAACAACAACTGCCATAAGCTCCAGACTCCTGCCCCAGCTTTTCCAGCGCGAGTTTTTGAGCGAGGGTGTTGGCTTCAAGTGCCTGGTCGTAGTTGCGCTTGTTGGTAAGCGCACGGGAAACCTGAATGAGGCTATCCACCCGCCGCAGCGCCACCGAATCCACCGTTTGCGCACTCAGCAAACCCGTGATCAGGCACAAAACCATCCATAAATAGTTTCTCATAGCAAAAGTGATTCAGGGTATGGTAAATTATTGCAACAACTTCAGCGCTTTTCTAGCCTGCCTGCGGTAAGGGTGCCCCGCGTTGGCCGCTATCACATTGAACAGCGCAATTGCTTCCGATCGTTTGTCGGCTAGCAACATGGCCAGGCTGCGGTACCATTGCAACTGGGGTTCCCAATCCAATTGACGACCCTGGACCTGGGCGAAATGAAGCAAGGCTTCCTGGCCTTCACCCGTTTGCAGCAGGCAATACCCTTTCAGGTAGTGTAAGGTGTCGTTCGCGGCTTGGGTACTGCTCAATTGCTCCAACTCAAGGTAAGCCGCAGTGAAGTCCCGTTTTTTCAGGTTTTCGTCGACACTGGGGAAGGCCTCACTTATATCAAGTCCTTGCAGCGGATAAGTGACATACCACAATTGATCGAGCAGGGCTTTAAGTGCCGCATTGGCTTCGCCCTGGCCACGTGTAGCAACCAAGTCGGGAGCAGCATGAAGTGGCTCAGGAATGAGCTCGTCTTGTAGCGCAAAGGTGGGGAAAATAGGATCAGGTGGCACAACAACTTCTTCCTTCGCCTTGATTTGGGCAATGGGAGGATTCTCCCGAGGTTTTTCTAACTTATTCTGTTCAGGCGTTTGTTTTTTGGTAGGCGACGGCGAGCTGGGGGCTTGCTTTTCAATTGGTGGCACACTTGGTGTAGCCTCATTTTTACTAAAAAACCAATAGGCCACGGCAGCCAAAAAAGCCAGCGCAGCCAGAGTGAACAGCAGCCTTCTCCAAAGTGTTCGTCGGTGTTGTGCCGCCTCTTCGGCAGCTACCTCGCGCAACTTGGATTCCAATCTCAAGCCTGCCAAGCCCTCCAGGACTTGTGCGGCGGCGAGGCGTTCGTCGTCTTCAGCGTTGTCACTCAAATATTGTTCGTATTTCTCCATTGTCGCGCTATTTGGATCAATTTTTTCATACAATCGCTGCGTTTTATCTTCAGCGAATCGGTAGTAGTATAGCGGGTCCAGCCTTGGCGCACCACCTCTTCGTCGGGATAACCTTCGATGTGGTGGAGCCGGATGACTGAGGTACAAGGTTCGCCCATTTGCCCCAAAAATTGCCGCACCAGTTCTGCGGATTCGCGTTGCCGGTTGCTGGCTTCTATGTCGGGGTCGTGCAAGTCGTGGTGGTCTTCGATCGATTCATAGTTTGTTTGGCGTTTCCTGGTCATCGACAAGGCCACCCGCTTCATGATTTCGACGAGGTAGCTAGAGGGGGCATGGCCTTGAATCTGGTACGAGCCGTCCTCTATTTTTCGCAGAAAGATGAGCGAACTTTGGTTGAGCAATTCATCGACGCTTTCTGGATCCAGCTTGTATTGCTCAACCAATTGCTTCGCCGAGGGCCTCGCCTTGTTTTGTACGCAGCGTATCGCCGAGTTGTTCAAACTTTTCAGGGCTTGAAACAATTGCTCATTGTTTTCAAATTGTCGACAAGGGTTTGAAGGTGTCAGCCACTCGGTAATGCGCATCGAACTCAAGCTTATATTGTATTGATCAACTTAAAGGTAAGTGTTTTTTGAAAAAAATGTTCAGATGGAAAAATGGTATGGCCACTACTTGGGCAATTGAGCAAAGTTGATCACCGGCTTTTTACCCCCCGGATTTCGCTTAAAGACGGAATCGGGGTTGGTAAAATTGGTAAAAAAACCACAGTTGCGCAGGAAAAATTGGTCGTTCTCCACGCCGCCCTGAAAATCCAGGCGCAGTTTTTTTCGTCCTGTATTATCGTTGGTGAATCGTGCCACCGTCATTTCAGTCCAGTTGCCCGAAGCATCACATACCCATTGGTTGTTGTACTTTACTTTGCGGGTTACGGCGCCCCGTTCTGGGTCAAAATTTTCCAAAAACGAATGCGGGGAGTTATACCAGGTGGAGATTTTGGGTCGCTTGAAAGAAGCGATGAGCCGCCAGGCCTGCGTGTTGGGATCAAAAAAGTAGGAGGTATAGGTTGTGGTGTTATCGCCATTGGGGCGAATGCGGGTCAGGAATTTATAGGTCTGGCCCGCTTTCCAGTTGTACACCAGATAACTTTGCCCACCAGAGCCTTCACCACCAAAATCCTGGGCATTTACCCCCGGGCCTTTGCCGAGTAATTTCACGCGCTGATCGGCAGGGATCGAATTGGGGTCGTCGGTAGTGTAGGGGCTCCAGACCGAAAACAAAATACGGCGCTCCGTAGCGCTGTTGACCTGAATACCACAGTAACCTTCGGCAAACCCATTGACCATAAAATACGAACCAATAACGTCGTTGCCGCTGGGTACGGTTACTTCATTGTAAAACCATTCGATGTCTTTGCCAGCAGGCAGGGTGTAACTCAGATGTACCGAAGGGCCACGCCGCCCAAAGTAATAACTATCCTGAGCAGATCCAGTCAGGCTGGCGTCTACAAATTTGATGTTGGCCGGGTCGCCTTGAATTTCTATGGCCTGAATGTCGGCAAATTTGGCTCCGGTTTTAAATATTCCCTTCAACACGATGGGCAGGTAACCCGCTTCCAGGGCAAATGATCCCAAGGGGTATTTTTTCCAGTCGGTGCTGTTTACCTCAACTTTGACATTCTTGCTTTGCATGCCCACGTTGAGGGTACTTTTTTGAGCCGCTTTGGCAACGAGATTCAAGGTATAGGTTCCTTTTTTCAAAATTCGGACATAAACGGTGGGGATTACCGCAGCATCCGTCCAGTTTTGAATGCCTTGTACCGAAAGACCAATTCCTCTTGCCCCAAAATTATTGAAGAAGGTGTTGCCGCCCAGCGGAATGGCGTTGATGGGCTGGTTGTTGGTCGTAGTTGGAGCAGTAACGCTACCTTGCGCCAAAAGCTGCTGCGCAATAAAAAAGCAGAGCATGATGTTGAAATTCTTCAATTTTATAGCGATTTTTGGGTTAAATTAGACGCGCTCGGGCGAGGTACCCCCTCCAAACAAGCCTTTTAATGGACAAACTTAGTCACAAAAAGAGAAATTATCTCCTTGGGAACTTTGTAGCGCTAATTTTTGTATACGTAAAAACTAAAACTAAATACCATGAGAACCAGTTATTTTATTTATTGCTTAGTCATTTATGTTGCGATTCCAAACATCGCTTTGTCCCAAACCCTGTCTGGGTTTTTCAATTTGGTCAACAAGAACAGCAATTTATGCCTGGCCGTCAGAAATGCCTCAAACCTGCCGGGCGAAGAAACCTACCAATGGAATGCGGATGGAGCAACGGATAAAGCCTGGGAATTGATATTCCTGGGAGGCTCAACCTACAAAGTCAAAAATGCAAAAAGTCAACTATTTTTAGGCTTAAGGAATCCTGTTCAATTCAATGGGGAAAAAGTGACCCAACGCGTTGAACACAGTGGTGACCCTCAGGAATTGAATTGGATTTTTATCCATGCCGGGAATGGGTATTACAAAATTCAGAACCGGTATAGTCGTTTATACCTGGCGGTGGAGG
>ENA-UOWO01003161-UOWO01003161.1-activated-sludge-metagenome-genome-assembly--contig:-NODE-3161-length-19455-cov-13.347268_pt1 | contig 19455 bp, 22 predicted proteins | sample MGYA00238148_ERZ761564 | MGnify/ENA primary metagenome ERZ761564 (study PRJEB28885, sample SAMN05720194) | activated sludge metagenome | isolation source: Anaerobic digester | place: USA... | reverse complement strand
AGGATCAGCTCGACGCCCGGAATGCCTTCGTCGGGATGGATGTCGACCGGCATGCCGCGGCCATCATCGGTGACCGTCACCGAGCCGTCCGCGTGGACGATCACTTCGATGGAACCGGCATGGCCGGCGAGGGCTTCGTCAACCGAGTTGTCGACGACTTCCTGGACCAGATGATTCGGACGCGAGGTATCGGTGTACATGCCCGGTCGGCGCTTGACCGGATCGAGGCCGGACAGGACTTCGATATCTGCTGCGTTGTAACGACTGCTCATTGCGATAATCGGGATGATCGAAAGACCGCGCATGTTGGCGGCAACCCCGCTAGCTGGCAAGCGACAACCGTCCTCGACTACCGGTAGATGACGTCCTTCCGGGTCGGTGCCAGCCTTTTCAGCATCTCGTTCTGCGCCGCCTTCGAGATCGCCAGCTCCTGCATCACGTCGATCAGGTCCTCGACCAGGGTATTGAACTCGGCCTCGGTGATGTTCATGCCGGTGTGCACTTCCTCCAGTTCCTCGCCCGTGTAGGTGCAGGGACCATCGACGGTGACACATAGGAATTCGAGGAATCGTTGCCGGAACAGCGCGAAATCGGTATTGGAAAAGAGCGGCGCTATTTTCTCGTTGGCATGGATCCGCTTGATCAGGCCGTCGACAAGAGAGCCGAGGCCGGCACGTTGCCCGAACTCGTCATACAGGCTCGGTCGTGGCTGCGTGCTTGCGCAGCCAGCGATCAGCAAGGTGAGGAAAAGCACGCAGCCGGGCATCACGGGTGTTGTCAGCTTCATGGACTGGCCTGCACGGAAAAATACCAGCCGCGCTGCTGTCCGCGGTTGGCGATCGATCCAAGATCCGCGTAGGCAAGCACCGTGGAGATGTGCTTGTTCGGAAACCAGGCGATGAACAGGTCGCGGAAATCGTCCTCCCTGGCGGCACCGAGGTTGTCGGGTTTCTGGCGATACTCGAATCCGACTGCCAGCGATTGCGAGAGCAGGATCGCCGAGGAAAACTCGGCCACCAGCCGGCGTCCGCCCTGGTCGCCGCCGAACCCGAGCAACCCGAGCTGGTTGGCGGACGTCGAGCGAAGGCCCGCGTTCACGAGCAGGTTGCGGCCAGCCGCTGCGCCGAGGAAGAGCTTGCTCGCGCTGACGTAGACATCGGTGCCGTTGTGGTCGAGTGCGCCCACTGCATCGGGTATCGCCGCGTCCAGCGCCGATTTGCGCTGGATCCCGACCGCCAGTTGCGGCCATGGCGTGTAGATGACATCACCCGCAATGCGCACCTTGATGCCGACGATGTTCTGGCGGATGGTCAGCCCCGGCATTCCGAAATCCGTGCCCGCTTCCCCAAGATCAAATCGTTGCCGGGCGACGCTCAATTCCACGCGGTTCTTCAAGTTGATGCCCGCGCCGAAGCTGTCCAGGCTGAAATCGTCGACCTGGACATGCGTGGCAAATGCGGTAACGCCGATCTCGTCGCGGGTCGCATACCCGGTCAATACCGCCCAAGGCACCAGACCACCACCCGCGCTGCCTTCGATCTGGCTGCCGCCTCCGGTGGCAAGCAAGCGCCCGCCCGGCTCTGCGAGGGCGACACCCGACCCGACCAGCAAGGCCGTCGAAGCCAGCAGGGTCAATGCGGAGGGCCGGGCCGGGCACGTTCGGGATTGGCGGGTCATGGACAAATCGGGTCCGGGCTTTGCTTTCCACTCTGCAGGCATCTTCAACCCGTCGCTACTGGCTCAGGGCAGTCGACCGGCAGATGATGCAATTGCTTGCAGGATCCGCGCCGGACAACCTGGATCAGGTTTCACAAACGGGCACCACACGCGCCGCGCGATGCGACATTCGCGCGCTCGCCGTTGCCCGCGTTAGCCGGTAGAATACGGTTTTCCTGCGGATAGCTCGACCATGACCCCCCTGATTTTCGTGACCGGAGGCGTCGTGTCCTCGCTTGGCAAGGGCATTGCCGCGGCGTCCCTGGCAGCCATCCTCGAAGCGCGTGGCCTGCGCGTGACGATGATGAAGCTCGACCCCTACATCAACGTTGATCCGGGCACGATGAGCCCGTTCCAGCATGGCGAGGTTTACGTCACCGATGACGGCGCCGAGACCGATCTTGACCTGGGTCACTACGAACGTTTCGTACGCACCCGCCTGACCGGCAAGAACTCGATCACCACCGGCAAGATCTACGAAAGCGTGATCGCCAAGGAGCGCCGTGGCGACTACCTCGGCGCCACCGTCCAGGTCATTCCGCATATCACCGACGAGATCAAGCATCGGATCTACGAAGCGACCAGCGGTTATGACGTCGCCCTCGTCGAGATCGGCGGCACGGTCGGCGATATCGAATCGCTGCCGTTCCTGGAAGCGATCCGCCAGATCCGCATCGAGCACGGTGCCGAGATGTCGATGTTCATGCACCTGACCCTCGTGCCGTACATCAAGGCGGCCGGCGAGATCAAGACCAAGCCGACCCAGCACTCGGTCAAGGAGCTGCGCTCGATCGGCATCCAGGCCGATGTTCTGCTGTGTCGCAGCGAGCAGCCCCTGCCGCAATCGGACCGGCGCAAGATCGCGCTGTTCACGAATGTTCCCGAGAAGGCCGTGATCAGCGCGATCGACGTCGACATCATCTACCGTCTGCCGCAATGGCTGCACCAGCAAGGCCTCGATGACATCGTCCTCGACCGGCTCAACATCAAGGCCAAGCCGGCCGATCTCGGCGAGTGGAACGCGGCGGTCGAAGCGATCGAGCATCCGCGCGACGAAGTCACGATTGCTATCGTCGGCAAGTATGTCGAGCACAAGGATGCCTACAAGTCGCTCGGCGAGGCCTTGCGTCATGGCGGCCTCAAGCAGCACACGCGGGTCAACCTGCGCTGGGTCGAATCCGAGGAGATCGAACGGCGTGGTGGCGAAGCACTGCGTGACGTCGATGGAGTACTCGTGCCGGGCGGCTTCGGAAAGCGCGGATTCGAGGGCAAGATCGGTGCGGCGCGCTTCGCCCGCGAACAACGGATTCCCTATTTCGGCATCTGCTACGGCATGCATGCCGCGGTCGTCGAGTTCGCGCGCAATGTGGCCGGCCTCGAGAACGCGAATTCGAGCGAGAACGATCGCAACTGCAAGGACCCGGTGATCGCACTGATCACCGAATGGACGACCAGCTCGGGCGATGTCGAGAAGCGCGACGAAAGTTCGGACATGGGCGGCACGATGCGCCTCGGCGCGCAGGAATGCCGCCTCAAGGCCGGCACGCTGGCGCGCGAGTTGTACGGCCAGGATGTCGTACGCGAGCGTCATCGCCATCGCTACGAGTTCAACAACCGTTATCGGCAGAAGCTCGAGGATCTCGGCCTGGTCATTTCCGGAAAGTCGATGGATGACCTGCTGGTCGAAATGATCGAGTTGTCCAGCCATCCCTGGTTCGTCGCCTGCCAGGCGCACCCCGAGTTCACCTCCACGCCGCGCGATGGCCATCCACTGTTCATCGGCTTCATCCGCGCCGCCCGCGAATTCAAGGCCGTGCGCGAAGCGCCTCGCCTCGCCGCCGCGGACACGAAGCAGGCAGTCGCGTGATGTCGGGATCTCGCTTGTTTGGCTGTCGCAGTAGCGCCTTCAGGCGCGATGCTCTTTCTCTCCGCGTCACGCCGGAGATCGTGGCTGATGCCGTTCCTGCCGGAGCCTCGTCGCGATGAAGCTTTGTGGTTTCGAAGTCGGCCTCGACAAGCCGCTGTTCCTGATCGCCGGTCCGTGCGTTATCGAATCGATGCAGTTGCAGCTCGATACCGCCGGCACGCTGAAGGAGATCACCGGCAAGCTCGGCATTCCGTTCATCTTCAAGTCCAGCTTCGACAAGGCGAACCGCACTTCGGGAACGAGCTTCCGCGGCCCCGGCCTCGAAGAGGGGCTCAAGGTGCTCGCCGAAGTGAAGCGCCAGATCGGCGTGCCGGTGCTGACCGACGTGCATGAATACACGCCGATGGACGAAGTCGCCTCGGTTGTCGACGTGTTGCAGACGCCGGCATTTCTTTGCCGCCAGACCGATTTCATCCAGAAGGTCGCGCGCGCAGGCAAGCCGGTCAATATCAAGAAGGGCCAGTTCCTCTCGCCGTGGGAAATGAAGCACGTCTCCGCGAAAGCGCAGGCAACCGGCAACGCGCAGATCATGGTCTGCGAGCGCGGCGCGAGCTTCGGTTACAACAACCTTGTTTCCGACATGCGTTCGCTCGCCGTGATGCGCGATACCGGCTGCCCGGTCGTGTTCGATGCAACGCATTCGGTGCAACTGCCGGGCGGTGCCGACGGCAAGTCCGGTGGCCAGCGCGAGTTCGTTCCGGTGCTCTCACGCGCCGCCGTCGCGGTCGGCATTGCCGGCATCTTCATGGAAACCCATCCGGATCCCGACAAGGCGCTCAGTGACGGGCCGAATGCATGGCCGCTCGGAAAGATGGCGTCATTGCTCGAGGTGTTGGTTGCCCTCGATCAGGTCAGCAAGCGATTCCTCGCGCAGGAGATCCAATGATCCAACTGGCCCGCTTAGCGATGCTGCTGACTTGCCTGACCGCGTTTTTCTGTTGTGCGCAAACACGGGCGCAGGCGAATTTGAGTTCCGACGACATCACGGTGACCGGAAAAAAAACCACCGATGAGGATCTGAAGGGTACCGAGAAACTCGCGTCATTTCCGAAATCGGAGATCATGGCGGTTGTGAGTACGGGCAAGCCCGCATGCGTGCGCGGCACGACCGAGGTTCGTTTCGACGCCGCGAAAGGGTTTTTCGAGGGCAGTGAATCCCTGTCGACTGAAGAACTGATCAATCGCGTGATCACTGCGAAAGAAGCGGGCAAGACGTCATGCCTCGCCGTCTATGCGGCGTCGTACAACAAGCAGACTTTCGATCGCCTCGACGCAGCTCTGGTCATCCCGCACCAAATTTCCTTGATGTGGAAGACTCCTGACAAGTCGAAATAGCTATCAGGTGTTGTCCACCTTTCAACCTTCCGACCGGACTCATCAATGACTGCAATAGCTCACATCCACGCCCGCGAAATCCTCGACTCCCGTGGCAATCCCACCCTCGAAGCCGAAGTGACGCTCGCCGACGGTTCGTTCGGTCGCGCGATGGTGCCGAGTGGCGCATCGACCGGTTCGCGCGAAGCGGTCGAATTGCGTGATGGCGACAAGGCGCGCTATCTCGGCAAGGGCGTCAGGAAGGCCGTCGCCAACGTCAACACGACGATCGCCGATGCGCTCAAGGGCTTCGATGCGGCGGATCAGCGTGGTCTCGATCAGAAGCTGATCGCGCTCGATGGCACGGCGAACAAGGGCAAGCTTGGCGCGAATGCGCTGCTCGGGGTGTCGATGGCGAACGCGCATGCGCTCGCGGCGTCGCGCAAACTGCCGTTGTGGAAGCAACTGGCGGGCGACCGCGCGCCGCAACTGCCGGTGCCGATGATGAACATCATCAACGGTGGTGCGCATGCCGACAACAACGTCGACATGCAGGAATTCATGGTGCTGCCGGTCGGCCTGCCGAACTTCGCCGAAGCCCTGCGCGCCGGAACCGAGATCTTCCACGCGCTGAAATCGGTGCTCAAGGGCCGCGGCCTGAACACCGCGGTCGGCGACGAGGGAGGCTTCGCGCCGGACCTGCGGTCGAATGAGGAAGCGATCGAGACCATCCTCGAAGCCGTCAACAAATCCGGTTACGGCATCGGCAAGGACATCTGGCTCGGCCTCGATGTCGCGAGCTCGGAGTTCTTCAGGGATGGCGCCTATCACCTCGAAGGCGAAGGCAAGGTGCTGAGTCCGGAGCAATTGATCGAGTTCTATGCCGGCTGGTGCGCGAAGTATCCGATCGTCACGATCGAGGATGGCATGGCCGAAGGCGATTGGGACGGCTGGAAGAAGCTCACCGACAAGCTCGGCAAGACCGTGCAACTGGTCGGCGACGATCTGTTCGTCACCAATACCTCGATCTTCAGGCAAGGCATCGACAGGCACATTGCCAACGCGATCCTGATCAAGGTCAACCAGATCGGTACGCTGAGCGAGACGCTCGACGCGATCGTGATGGCCGAGAAGGCGAACTACGCCTCGATCATCTCGCATCGTTCCGGTGAAACCGAGGACACGACGATCGCCGATCTCTCGGTATCGACCGCGGCGACCCAGATCAAGACCGGCTCGCTGTGCCGTTCGGACCGCGTCGCCAAGTACAACCAGTTGCTGCGCATCGAGGAAGCGCTAGGCGCGCAGGCGCGTTATGCAGGCGCGCGGGCGTTCCCCAATCTACCGGGTTTCAGGTGCTGAGCCTCGGCTTCGGCTAGACGATCACGATGTTGCGCTACGTCGCCCTCATTCTGTTGATCCTGATCATCGCGCTGCAGGTCAAGCTATGGGCCGGGCAGGGCGGCATGAACGAGGTCTGGCGCCTCGAAAAGAGTGTCGCCGAGCAAAAGCAGAAAAACGACGAGCTCAAGGCGCGCAACGATGCCCTGCTCGCCGAGGTCGCCAATCTCAAGGACGGTGACGAGGCGATCGAGGAGCGCGCGCGCTCCGAGCTGGGCCTGGTCAAGCCGGGCGAGAAGTTCTACCAGGTCGTCGAACCGGCAAGGAAACCGAAACCTGACGACAATGACGAGCATTGAGACGGCCTGCTGGTGCGTTGTTCCGGCAGCCGGCAGCGGTCGCCGCTTTGGCGGCGATATCCCCAAGCAATATGTCGAGATCGGTGGCAAGCCCTTGCTCGCATGGACGCTGGAACGGCTTGCCGCCCATCCGCGCATCGCGGGAATCGTGGTCGTCCTCGCCGCCGGCGACAGTCATTGGCCCGGGTTCCAGTCCTGTCGTGGCAAGCCGGTGTTGACCGCGATCGGGGGCAGCGAACGCGCCGACTCCGTGCTGGCGGGCCTGCATGCCCTGCCGGCGGGCATCGGCGCGCGGGATTTCATCCTCGTGCACGACGCCGCCCGACCGTTTGTACGCCATGCGGATATCGACCTGCTGTTCGAGCGTGGCATGCCTGCTGGCGGCGCACTCCTTGCCGCACCGCTGAGCGATACGCTCAAGCGCGCCGATGTGCACGGCCGCTCCGAAGCGACTGAATCGCGCGAGGCTCGTTGGCGTGCTCTGACGCCACAGATGTTCCGGCGCGTCGACCTGATCGATGCGCTCGTCTCGGCGCGCGATGCCGGCATCGTCGTCACCGACGAAGCGATGGCCATGGAACGCGCGGGTTTCCGGCCACTGCTGGTCGAAGGCAGCGAGGACAACATCAAGATCACCACCGCTGCGGATCGCGTGTTTGCCGAGTATCTGTTTGAGCGGGAATCGGAAAGGACGAGTCGGGAACACGCGAAAAGCAAAACCGGCAACTGAATGCACGCATCGGTGGAACGTGCGGAAAACTGTCGGCCTTGCGCATTCTGCTCTACGATTCCCGTCTCCCATTCCCCGTTCCCCACGCCCATGCGCATCGGCCAAGGTTTCGACGTCCACGCCTTCGGGCCTGGCAATCACGTGGTGCTTGGTGGCGTGACCATCATGCACAGTCATGGCCTGGTTGCGCATTCCGATGGCGACGTCGTCATCCATGCCCTGTGCGACGCAATACTCGGTGCGCTGGCGCTCGGCGATATCGGACGTCATTTTCCACCTTCGGATCCGCGCTGGAAGGATGTCAGCAGTCGCCATTTCCTGCTTCATTGCGCGGGCCTGATGATCGAACAGGGATACCTGCTGGCCAATGCCGATATCACGGTGATCTGCGAGCGACCAAAGGTCGCTGCGCATGCCGCAACGATGTGCGCCAACCTGGCTGCCGACCTCGGTTGTCTTGTCAGCGAGATCAACATCAAGGCCACCACGACCGAACTGCTCGGATTTACCGGACGCGGGGAAGGTATCGCTTCCATGGCGGTCGTCCTTCTCGTGCGCCGCAGCCGACCTGTTTCCGAGATACCGGAATCCCCCGAGCTGCGCACGCTGGTCGCGCGCCTCGACCTGGATACCGCCGGGTGAGTGAGCTTCCGTTTGCCTACGGGGGGCCGCCCCTGAGCGGACGCATGCGCGCGACCGCAGCGGATTTCGAAGTCGATGAAGTGCTGGGGTTTGCCGCGGACGGGTTCGGCGAGCACGCGATGCTGCGGATCGAGAAGCGCGATGCCAACACCGAATGGGTGGCGCAGCGCCTCGCCGAAGTAGCCGGCGTCGCGCCGATGTCGGTGGGATATTCGGGACTCAAGGATCGTCATGCGCTGACCCGCCAGACCTACACCGTGCACCTGCCCGGCAAGAGCGGTCCGGACTGGATGTCGGTCGACATCGAAGGAGTCCGGATCCTCGAAGTCGCGCGCCACTCGCGAAAGCTCAAGCGTGGCGTGCATCGCAGCAACCGGTTCCTGATCTGCCTTCGCGATGTTGTCGGCTCGAAACAGGAGGCCGAAGTGCGCATGCGAGAGATCTCGGCACAGGGCACGCCGAACTATTTCGGCGCGCAACGTTTCGGCCGCGACGGCGACAACCTGCGCAGCGCACAGGCCTTGTTCTCGGGCGCGCGCATGAGTCGCAGTCAGCGCGGGTTCGCCCTTTCTGCCGCGCGCTCGCATCTTTTCAATGAAGTGCTCGCGCGCCGGGTTGCGGCTGGATCGTGGAACACCGCGCTGGAAGGCGAGGTATTCATGCTGGCAGGGACTCATTCGATCTTCGGTCCGCAGGCGCTTGATGCTGGGTTGCTCGATCGACTGGAGTGCGGAGACATCGATCCGACGGGTCCGCTGTGGGGGAGAGGCGTGCTGCGCAGCGGCAGCGAGGTGGCCGCGATCGAGCGCGAGGTCGCTGCAGCGGAGTCGGTCTACTCTGCGGGCCTTGCCGCAACCGATTTGAGCCACGAGCGGCGCTCCCTGCGCCTGGCAGTAAGCGATCTGGCCCACCACTGGGCGGACGACGGGTCCCTGGCGGTGGGATTCAGTCTTCCCTCTGGAAGCTTTGCCACCGCGGTCATCCGCGAGCTCTGTGCAACATGATGTCCGACGTCATGCCGGCACCGGCCTTTCATCGCAAACTCTTGCGGGTCAGCCTATAGTTTCCGTGACCCGGTGAAAAATGCCGGGTCGAGAGGACTTCCGGAGAATGTCATGAAACGAATCATGTTTTGTGCGGCGGCAGTGCTTATGGTTCTGCCGGGTTGCGCCAGCAATGGCAATAGTCGCTATGCAGCCGAAAAGAAGTTCGTGGTTGACCAGGACTATGTCGATGCGGTCAACGAGGCAAGTCGGCGGAACGGAGTAAGGGTGACCTGGGTGAATCCTCCGACTCGGCGCGCGCCGGTCGATGGTGATACCAGCAACTGATCAGTGATCGGCAAGCAGGACGAGGACCGCTCCGGTTCCGCCCTGCGCAGGCAGTGCCGACGCGAATGCCAGGACGTCGTTGCGACGACGCAGGAGTTGTTCGGTCATGCGTTTGACCACGGGTCCACGCGCGGCCGAACGCAAGCCCTTGCCATGGACGATGCGCACGCAAAACTCGCGGTGGCGGATGGCTTCATCGAGGAATGTGGAAACCGCCGTTCGTGCAACCGATACGCTCATTTGATGCAGGTCGATCTCGGCGCGGATGCTGTACTGGCCGCGGCGTAGCCGCTTGAGAACGCTGTCTCGCTGTCCCGGTTTCAGATAGTGGATCTCGTCGCCGACCTCGATCGTGCCTGGATCGAAATCGCCGACCAGCAGTTCGTCCATGACAGCCGCCTCGTCGCATTCGAACTGATGCGGACGCGGTTCGGGTTTCGATCCGGTCGGAAGCGGGTCGGCTGCCCCGGAAAATTCGCGCACCTTGCCGATCGCCGCGCGGAACAGTTCGCGGTCGTCATTCGTGACATTGCCGGGTCGCGAAGCGGTCCGTTTTCGAGTTCGCGATCCTGACACGCGCGCTCCTCTCTTCACAGCCGCAGTGGCTGGCGCAATTCATCCGACCATTGCACGCCCACAGGCGCCTGGCAAGGCCGCTCGATCGAGCTGGCCCGTGCTCGCCGAGGTGCCGGTAACCCCATTGCCGGAGCGTATGCGTTCAGCCCGATCGGCGAATCCGGTATGCTTCGCCATCATCCGTTCCGGCTTGCCGTCGCGCTGTGCTCCTTGCGCATTCGTGGTGCGGCGAGGCTTGCATTCAGGGGTCGTCACATGCGCGTTCTGGTCAGCAATGACGATGGGGTCGACGCCCCCGGCATCCTCGTGCTCGCCAGGCATCTCTCGGTTATCGGTGATGTCGTTGTCGTGGCGCCTGACCGCGATCGTTCCGGCGCCAGCAACTCGTTGACCCTGGATCAGCCGATCCGGGCAAAACGCCTTGAGGATGGTCGCTACCGTGTGAGCGGAACGCCGACCGATTGCGTGTACCTGGCGCTTTCCGGCTTGCTTGAAGTCGTGCCTGATATCGTTGTCTCCGGAATCAACAGCGCAGCCAATCTCGGCGATGACGTGATCTATTCGGGCACGGTGTCGGCTGCCATGGAGGGACGGTTTCTCGGACTTCCGGCCATCGCCGTTTCCCTGGTCACGCGCGACCACAAGGGCGTCCACTACGACTCTGCGGCACGTGCCGTGACCCTGCTGATGCGCAAGTTGCTGGTCGATCCGCTGCCCGCCGACACGATCCTGAACGTCAATGTGCCCGATCTTCCCTGGCAGGATATCCGCGGATTGTCGGTGGCGCGTCTGGGTCGCCGGCACCGTGCGTCGTCCGGCTGCATCGAACAGATCGATCCTCGCGGGCGCGCGATGTACTGGATCGGTCCGCCGGGTGAGGCGGAAGACGAAGGGCCCGGCACCGATTTTCATGCGGTGCGCGAGGGTTTTGTCTCGATCACGCCCATCCATGTCGATCTGACCCGCTACCAGGCATTGGAAAAGGTCAGCGGCTGGGTCAGCTCGCTCAGCATGGAAGACAGCGCGGCATGATGCGAACAATGAATCCCGAATGGACGGCCTGCATCGCATGAGTCGGTTCGCCCACAAGGTTCCGGAAGCGCGCGGCCTCGGCATGACCTCGCAACGCGCTCGGGATCGCCTGATCGAGCGTCTGGTCGGCGAAGGAATCCGCGATCGGCGCGTGCTCGACGTGCTGCGCCAGTTGCCGCGGCATCTGTTCATCGACGAGGCCCTGGCCACGCGTGCATACGAAGACACCGCATTGCCGATCGGCCAGGGACAAACCATTTCACAGCCTTATGTCGTCGCACGCATGACCGAGTTGTTGCTCGACCAGGTCGTGCCTCGACGCGTGCTCGAGGTCGGCACGGGTTCCGGCTACCAATGCGCGGTTCTGGCATCGCTGGTCGATCAGGTCTACACGGTCGAGCGGATCGACGAACTGCTGCGCAATGCGCGTCGCCGATTCCGCAAGCTCGGCCTGTCGAACATCCGTTCGCGCCATGACGACGGTCGCCTGGGCTGGCCGGATGAGGCGCCGTTCGACGCGATCATGGTCACGGCCGCCGGATCCGATCTCGAAGAGGCGCTGCTGGCGCAGCTCGCGCCGGGCGGCGTGCTGGTCGCACCGGTCGGGCCGCCCGGCAAACAGGATCTGCTGCGGGTCCGTGCCAACGCCGATGGCGGATGGCAGCGCGAGATCGTCGCCGCGGTGAGTTTCGTCCCGCTGCTTGGCGGTGTCGCTTGAACCTGGTTTGTGCGGTGAGGGCGTGGCCCGGATGAAGTTGTTCAAACCACTGTATGAGGTTGCACTGAAGTGGGCGGTCCATCCGCGCGCCTTGCCCTTGCTGGCCGGGTTGAGCTTCATCGAGGCGATCATCTTCCCCGTGATGCCGGAGGTCATGCTCGGACCGATGGTGCTGGCCCAGCCGGCGCGCTGGTTGCGCTTCGCAACGACCAGCCTGGTCTTTTCCGTGATCGGCGCCGTGGTCGGCTATGCGCTGGGGCACTTCGCCTTTGAGGCGGTCCGTCCGGTGCTTGCCTCGCTGGGCTGGCTGGAGCGCATCGATGTACAGGTGGCCGAGTTGCGCGAGATCGCCGCGCACAGTCCGTGGTCGGCGTTCTGGCTGCTCGTCGTGGCCGGGTTCCTGCCGATACCGCTCAAGATCTTTACCTGGGCCTCAGGCATTGTCGGTGTGCCACTGCTACCCTTCGTCGCGAGCATGATCGTTGGGCGCGGAAAGAGGGTCTACCTGCTTGCCGGCCTGATCCGCCTGGCTGGCCCGCGCGCCGAAGCCGCCTTGCATCGATCGATCGAGTGGATCGGCTGGGCGTTGGTTGGACTCGTTCTCGTTGCGATCATCTACGTGAAGTTCATTAGATAAGTGATTGAAATAAAGATAAATTCCAGGCATGTCAGGTGGATTTCCATGGCCGTGCTGCTGGTTCTGGCCGGATGCGCTTCGACCCCGCCGGCCCCAGTCGAGGATCGCAGTACGGGCGGTCGCCGTCACGCGCAGGATTCGACACGGTTGTCCGAGGTGCGCTTGCCGTCCGGCAGCTATCGCGTGCAACGCGGCGACACGCTGTACAGCATCGCGTTCCGCAACGGACTCGACTATCGCGAACTCGCCCAGACCAATCGCATCGGTCCTCCGTACACGATCTATGTCGGCCAGATCCTCCGGCTCGATCGGGCCGGCGCGGCCTCGGCGGCGCCGGGCAGGGAAACTGTTCGCCAGCGGCCCGCGCCTGCGCCGACTGCCACCGCACCGTCGAGACCCGTGGTATCGGCAGCACCCGCAGCGGCATCAACGCAACCCGCACGGCCGCCACCGTCCACGCCGCCCGAAAAACCGGCCACTGGTGCAGTAGCGGGAGCCTCGGAATCGGCCTCGAGCGCGGGTGTCAGTTGGCGCTGGCCGGCCGATGGCGCGCAGGTGAGCGGGTACGTGGCGGGCGATCAGACTCAGCAGGGGATCAACATCACCGGGAAAGCCGGTGATCCGGTGCGCGCGGCGGCTGATGGTGAAGTCGTCTACAGCGGCAATGGATTGATCGGCTACGGCGAACTGATCATCGTCAAGCACAACGCTTCGCTGCTTTCTGCGTACGGCCACAACAGGCGCCGCCTCGTCCAGGAAGGTGACAAGGTCAAGGCAGGTCAGCAGATTGCCGAAATGGGTTCGTCGAGCGCGAGCCGCGACATGTTGCATTTCGAGATCCGCCGCAACGGGAAACCGATGGATCCCCTGATCTTGCTGCCGCGGCGTTGAGCGGCCTGTGCCGTTTGTCCGTGTTCCCTTGCATGGGCCCGCGGAATAAGCTCGCATCATGATGGCCGTGCCCGAGTCCCCGTCCAGCGTCGAACCCGAAGTCGAAGAAGTCCTCGAACTGCTTGATGCCATCGAGCCTGCCGACGAGGAAGTGCGCAGTTCCACCGGTGCCTACCTGAACGAGATCGGCCTGATCCCGCTGCTCTGCGCCGAGGAGGAATGGGCGCTGGCCGAGCGTGTCCAGGCCAATGATGGCGAAGCCAGGCGCAGCCTGATCGAAGCCAATCTGCGCCTGGTCGTGACCGTGGCGCGCGGTTACGTCGGACGCGGCGTACCGCTGATGGACCTGATCGAGGAAGGCAATATCGGACTGATCCGTGCCGTGGAGAAGTTCGAACCTGAAAGGCGCCTGCGCTTTTCGACCTATGCGATGTGGTGGATCCGCCACGGGATCCAGCATGCCTTGTCGCACCAGGGCAGGACCGTGCGGATTCCGGTGCACGTGTTGCGCGAGCTGGCCCAGGTGCTTCGCGCCAATCGCGAGATGACGGCTCAGCTTGGCCGGGCTCCCTCACTCGACGAACTCGCGCAGGCGGTTGGCAAGCGTCCGCAGGATGTCGCCGAACTGTTCCGGGTCAGCGAGCACATCAGTTCGCTCGACGCGCCGATGTCCGATGGTGACGATCGCCCGATGATCGAGCAACTGGTCGACGAGGACGAGTCGGCGACGTCGTCCCGATCCGAGCAGACCGGCGGTGGGCAACTGCACGACTGGATGGGTGCGCTCAATCCGCGCCAGCGCCTCGTTGTCGAACGCCGCTTCGGACTGAATGGTGAGCCAGTCCACTCGTTGGCCGAGATCGCCGCCGATCTCGGTGTATCGCGCGAACGCGTACGGCAGATCCAGGAGGAAGCGCTCAAGCGCCTGCGCAAGATCTCCAAGCAATCCCCATCAGATTGACGTCGATGGCTCCAGCAGGAACGCCGCGACCACGCGGCGCCCTTCGGCCGCAAGCAGGTTGTAGGTGCGCGCTGCCGCAGAATTGTCCATCACCTCGACGCCCACGCCGTTGCGCAGCAGGGGCAGCAGGAGTTGCTGCGCAGGGAAGTGCTGGCGCACGCCGGTGCCGAGAATGACGACTTCGGGTTCCAGTTCAACCAGGCTGCGCATCGCGGCTTCATCGATGTCGTTTGCGCGGGTCGGCGGCCAGTTCTCGACGAGCCGATCGGGCGCGACGATCACACTCGAGCGGAGTTCGCGATCAGCGACCAGGACGCAGTCCGCTCGAACGGCACGAATGAAGAAGTAGCCTTCGGCGCGGTCATGGGTCAGTTGCATCGGTTCCCCGGTCAGCTTGGCAACGGCAGCTTCGGTTCCTTGTCGTTTCGCTTCCACAAGGTTGCGGTGTGCCCGATCAACTGGACGAGTTCGGACGTCGAACCCTGGATCAGTGCTTCGATCTGGGCTGCGCGTTCCTCACGATCGCCACCGGACAGGCGGACCTTGACCAGCTCATGGTGATTGAGCGCCAAGCCCAGTTCGGCAACAAGACTGGGGGTCACGCCCTTTTGACCGAGCATGACGACAGGGCTCAACGAATGCGCGAGACCGCGCAGATAGCGCTTCTGGAACGAGGTGAGAGGCATGAACGGAGTCCGAATGCGGATGGGGGCCGGCAAGCTGGCACGGCTTTCAGGGTATTATGCGGGCAATTTCATGGTTGACCAACGCGCAAGGCGCGTAGCGAATACGACGTGGCGCGAAGCAAATCCAGTTCCCGCTGGCTCCAGGAGCATTTCAGCGACCCGTACGTGAAGCGGGCCCAGGTCGAAGGCTGGCGGTCGCGCGCCGTGTTCAAGCTCGACGAACTGATCGGGCGGGACAAGTTGCTGAAGCCGGGCATGTGCGTGGTCGACCTCGGTGCATCTCCGGGCGGCTGGTCGCAGATGGTTCGCGAACGCCTCGGCGATTCCGGGCGCATCATCGCCCTCGATATCCTGCCCATGCAGGGCATCAGCGGCGTCGATTTCATCCTCGGCGATTTTCGCGATGAATCCGCATTGGGCCAGCTGGTGGGGGTATTGGCCGGTGCCGAGGTCGATCTTGTACTTTCCGACATGGCCCCCAACATGAGCGGTGTCGGTGCGGTCGATCAGGATCGCTCGATGGCCCTCGCGGAACTGGCCGCGGAATTCGCCGCGTCCCACCTGAGAAAAGGCGGGGCATTCCTGACCAAGCTGTTCCAGGGTCAGGGATTCGACGAGTACATTCGACGCTTGCGCAGCGACTATGCGCAGGTCAGCATCCGCAAACCCAAGGCATCACGGGCGCGCAGCAACGAGGTTTACGCGCTGGCGACCGGTCGACAGAACTGACCGGCCACCGACGCAACAGGAATCCGGGAAACTGATGAACGATATGGCAAAGACTCTGCTGCTCTGGGTGGTTATCGCCGTCGTGCTGCTGACGGTGTTCCAGAGTTTCAATCCGCACACGGCATCGACCAAGGATGTTCCGTACTCCGAATTCATGCAGGCAGTGCGCGACAATCGAGTCGATGAAGTCCTCGTGCACAACGACGGGCGTACGGTCGAGGCCAAGCTCCAGGACGGTTCCAGCGTGCGCACGACAGCGCTGCTGACCGAGCAATCGATCGCCGAGATCGAAAAGGGCGTGCAGAAGGTCAAGGTCGAGGCGACTGATCCACCGATGCCGCTGATCCTGCGTCTCCTGTTCGACTGGCTCCCACTCATCGTCATCTTCGGCCTGATCTTCTATTTCATGCGCCAGATGCAGTCCGGCGGCGGTGGCCGCGGCGCGATGTCGTTCGGTCGCTCGCGTGCCAAGCTGCAGGGCGAGGACCAGGTCAAGATCACCTTCGCTGACGTCGCCGGCTGCGACGAAGCGAAGGAAGAGGTATCCGAACTCGTCGAATTCCTGCGCGATCCTTCCAAGTTCACCAAGCTTGGCGGCAAGATCCCGCGTGGCGTGTTGATGGTCGGCTCGCCCGGTACCGGCAAGACGCTTCTGGCCAAGGCCATTGCGGGCGAAGCCAAGGTTCCGTTCTTCTCGATTTCAGGCTCCGATTTCGTCGAGATGTTCGTCGGTGTCGGTGCTGCCCGTGTGCGCGACATGTTCGAGCAAGCCAAGAAGCAGGCGCCGTGCATCATCTTCATTGACGAGATCGACGCGGTTGGCCGTCATCGCGGCGCCGGACTTGGCGGCGGGCATGACGAGCGCGAGCAGACCTTGAACCAGCTTCTCGTCGAGATGGACGGTTTCGAGGGCAGCGAAGGCGTCATCGTCATTGCCGCGACCAACCGTCCCGACGTGCTCGATCCGGCGTTGCTGCGCCCGGGTCGTTTCGACCGCCAGGTCGTCGTGCCCTTGCCCGACCTCAAGGGGCGCGAGCAGATCCTCAAGGTGCACATGCGCAAGGTGCCGCTGTCGGCCGACGTCGAACCGCTGACGATCGCACGTGGCACGCCCGGATTCTCGGGTGCCGATCTCGCCAACCTGGTCAACGAGGCCGCCCTGTTTGCCGCGCGCGGCAACTCGCGCGAAGTCAGCATGCAGGATTTCGAACGCGCCAAGGACAAGATCATGATGGGCGCCGAGCGGCGCTCGATGATCATGAGCGATGACGAGAAGAAACTGACTGCGTACCACGAGGCTGGCCACGCCATCATCGGCCGACTCGTGCCTGATCATGACCCGGTCTACAAGGTCACGATCATCCCGCGCGGACGCGCGCTCGGCGTGACCATGTACCTGCCCGAGAACGACCGTTACAGCTACAACAAGGAAAACCTGATCAGCCGGCTGTGCTCGCTGTATGGTGGCCGCGTTGCCGAGGAGTTGATCTTCGGCGCCGACAAGGTCACCACGGGCGCTTCGAACGACATCGAGCGCGCAACGAAAATGGCGCGCAACATGGTCACCAAGTGGGGACTTTCGGACAAGCTCGGTCCAATCGCCTACGGCGAGGAAGAGGATGAGGTGTTCCTTGGCCGCTCCGTGACCCAGCACAAGAACGTGTCGGACGAAACGGCGCGCCGCATCGATGAGGAAGTTCGCGAGATTCTGGATCGCGCCTATGCGCGCAGCACCGAGTTGCTCGGAGAGAACCTCGACAAGCTGCATGTGATGGCGGATGCACTGCTGCAATACGAGACCATCGATGCGCAGCAGATCGAGGAAATCATGAGTGGACGCGAAGTCAGTCCTCCGAAGGACTGGACGAAGGATTCAGGCGCAGGCCCAGGTCCGGAATCCGGCGGTGCCAAGCCGCGCGGCGAGAATCCGATTGGTGGACCGGCTGTGCAGTCGCGCAGTCAACCGGCTGCCTGACCAGCGTGTTTGGAGTTCGCAGGAAAGGCCGCCTCAGGGCGGCCTTTTTCGTCCAGTGGGCCAAGGAGAGATGAACATGTTTTCGCAGGTGCTCGATTGCCGTGGTCGGGAGCTCGTGCTCGATCGACCCCGCATAGCCGGAATCGTCAATGTGACCACCGACTCATTCTCGGATGGTGGCCGTTTCCTTGATCCGGATGCGGCGGTCGCGCATGCGTTGCAACTGGTCGAGGAGGGCGCGGATCTGCTCGACATCGGCGCCGAATCGACGCGCCCTGGGGCATCTTCGGTGCCGGCCGCCGTGCAGATTGAACGGATCGTGCCCGTGATCGAAGCGCTGGCAACGCGCACGAGCATTCCGATTTCGGTGGATACCTCCGAGCCCGGGGTCATGCGCGCCGCCCTGATGGCCGGTGCCGGCATGATCAATGATGCTCGGGCGTTGCGTGTCGAGGGCGCACTCGAAGCGGTCGCCGAATCGTCGGCCGTGGTCTGCCTGATGCACATGCAGGGCGAGCCGCGCGCCATGCAGGATGCGCCGTACTACGACGACGTGGTCGGTGAAGTCCATCGCTTCCTTTCCGATCGCGTGCTTGCCTGCCAGTTTGCCGGTATCGACAAGAAGCGGATTGTCGTCGATCCGGGTTTCGGCTTCGGCAAGACGCTCGAGCACAATCTCCTGTTGCTTGCCCAGCTTGAGCGCTTTGCCGAAATCGCGCCTGTCATGGCAGGGCTTTCACGCAAGTCGATGATCGCTGGCCTGACCGGCCAGACTGGTGTTGATCGTCGCATCCACGGTTCCGTCGCGGCCGCGCTGATCGCGGCGCAGCGTGGTGCCGCAGTCGTGCGCGTGCATGATGTCGCTGCAACCCGGGACGCGCTTCGCGTATGGCAAGGCGTCGCCGCGTTGCCCGCGCACGCGAGGAAGGCAAGACCTGCATCGAATCCCGGGCCATGGGACGACGACTGAGCGATCGGGGATCGGGAGCGGGGTTGTCGCGAGGGCAATTCGCGAATCGGAACCTCGTTTTCTGACTCCTGCCCTCGACCAGCGACATTCGTTGCCGGCGCCGTTTTCGCGCAGACATTCGCTTGATGCGTACCGCTGCGCACCCGCTCGATTACCGGGATGCCGACCCCGCCTGCAACGGAAAGTCGCGCCCATGGAAGGATCGCGTGCGGGCTGGCAGATTTCCACAACGACTCCGCGGTGAGCGAAGCAAGGTGCATTGACGCTGCCTGCTTTGGCCATTACCATTCCGCGCCTTTCCGGTTGTCGATGCCGAATCGGGCTTGCCCGAGGTTTCGAAGTCGGCGGGGTATAGCGCAGTCTGGTAGCGCGCCTGCTTTGGGAGCAGGATGTCGGGGGTTCGAATCCCTCTACCCCGACCATTCCGATTCCCGATGTGCCGTCAGTTTCGCCGCGTATTTCGATCACCCGCTGTGGTCTGGAAGTTTTGCTGCGACAATGCGTCCGACGATGCGCCCGTAGCTCAACCGGATAGAGCATCGGCCTTCTAAGCCGACGGTTGCAGGTTCGATTCCTGTCGGGCGTGCCACAATGGCGAAGATGTTGTCCGGTTTTCCCCGGTCGGTTGCGATGCTCCGGACGACGGAAAACGGAGCAGGTCGGTAACGGTGGGCCGACACGGTCATCGGTTCGTGTTTGTGTCGTTGAGTCAATGGTGGGCGTAGCTCAGTTGGTTAGAGTCCCGGATTGTGATTCCGGATGTCGGGGGTTCGAGTCCCCTCGCTCACCCCAAATCTTAGGGTTCGCGGGTTTTCCAGCGGATCGTGCTTTGCTAGACTTGTTTGTCTGTTCGGGTCGTTAGCTCAGTTGGTAGAGCAGTTGACTCTTAATCAATAGGTCGAAGGTTCGAATCCTTCACG
>ENA-UOWO01003153-UOWO01003153.1-activated-sludge-metagenome-genome-assembly--contig:-NODE-3153-length-19488-cov-11.020172_pt1 | contig 19488 bp, 16 predicted proteins | sample MGYA00238148_ERZ761564 | MGnify/ENA primary metagenome ERZ761564 (study PRJEB28885, sample SAMN05720194) | activated sludge metagenome | isolation source: Anaerobic digester | place: USA... | reverse complement strand
GAACAATAGAACAATAGAACAATAGAACAATAGAACAATAGAACAATAGAACAATAGAACAATAGAACAATGAAGCAACTAATAGAATGTGTCCCCAATTTCAGCGAAGGGCGGGATATGACGATCATTAAACAGATCACGGATCAGATTGAAGGTGTGGAAGGCGTTCGGCTGCTGGATGTCGATCCGGGGAAAGCGACGAACCGGACGGTGGTGACAATGGTCGGGGAGCCGGAAGCGGTGCTGGAAGCTGCTTTCTTAGCGGTAAAGAAAGCCTCGGAAGTGATTGATATGCGCAACCACAAAGGGGAACATCCGCGATTCGGCGCCACCGATGTCTGTCCGCTGGTCCCGATCCGTAATATTACAATGGAAGAAACTGCGGCTTTGGCCAGGAAACTGGCGGAAAGAATTGGCAAAGAGCTGGGAATCCCGGTTTATTGCTATGAAAATGCCGCATTCACGGAAGAGCGCCGTAACCTGGCAAATAACAGGTCAGGGGAATATGAAGGGCTGCCCGAGAAACTGAAGAACCCGCAATGGAAACCCGATTACGGTCCGGCTGAGTTTACTGAAAGGGTTGCCCTGTCAGGCGCAACGGCCGTCGGCGCCAGGGATTTCCTGGTGGCGTACAATGTTAACCTGAACACGACTTCCACCCGCCGGGCCAACGCCATTGCTTTCGATATCCGCGAGAAAGGACGACCGGTGAGAGAAGGTAACCCCATCACCGGAAAAATAAAAAAAGACGAAAACGGCAACGAGGTTTGGACCCCCGGCTCTTTGAAAGCATGCAAAGCAATAGGCTGGTTTATTGAAGAATACGGCATTGCTCAGATCTCCATCAACCTGACAAATATCAGCATTACGCCGGTACATGTGGCTTTTGAGGAAGCCTGTGCAAAAGCGAATGAACGCGGGTTACGGGTTACCGGGAGCGAGCTGGTGGGATTAATTCCGCTGAAAGCCATGATTGATGCCGGGAAATATTTCCTCCGGAAACAGCAACGGTCTGTCGGTGTCTCGGAAAATGAACTCGTGAAGATCGCAGTTAAGTCGCTGGGCCTGGATGACCTGAAGCCCTTTAATCCGAAGGAGAAGATCATTGAGTACCTGCTGGAGGATCCTTCCGACAAGAAACTGATCGGTATGACCGTTGAAGGCTTTGCCGACGAAACCGCTTCGGAATCGCCGGCGCCCGGCGGAGGCTCCATCTCAGCCCTTTGCGGTGCACTGGGCGTTTCGCTCGGAACCATGGTGGCCAATCTCTCCTCGCACAAAGCGGGCTGGGACGACCGCTGGGAAGAGTTCTCCGTTTGGGCCGAAAAAGGCCAGCAGTACAAGGACGAACTGTTGTTCCTGGTCGATGAAGATACCCGTGCTTTCAACAGGATCATGGATGCGTTTGGTCTGCCCAAAGGGTCCGACGACGAGAAAAATGCCCGCAAAGCCGCTATAGAAGAGGCTTCGAAATATGCAATAAAGGTTCCCTTCCGGGTGATGGAAAAATCGCTCGCTTCAATGGAAGTGATGAAAGCCATGGCGGAGACTGGAATGGCGGCGTCCGCCTCGGATGTAGGCGTAGGCGCGTTGTGCGCAAGGACCGCCGTCATGGGCGCCTACCTGAATGTAAAGATCAATGCCGGCGGGCTGGAAGACAAGGCTTTCGCCGAAGAGATGGTGAAGAAAGGGGAGGAGATCGTGGAGAAGGCAAGGATCCTGGAAGATGAGATACTGGCGGTGGTGGAGAAGAAGATCAGGAAGATTTGAGGATTTGGGATTTTGAGTTTTCTTTTTATACATTTACACGGTAATCCAGGTCTTTAGTGTTCACTTAATATGCTTCATATTATGGGAATTGTCTGCTTTAACAGAGTTGCAAAAGTGTCAATGCTTGTTGCCTGCTTAATCACAAGCCGGATGCTTTATTCGGAGACGGTCCAAAACCCGGTCAGGCTCACCATCCACCTCCGTGGCGTGCATTCCAGCAAGATCAGCCTGATGACCCAGAAAAAAGGCAGCCCGCTGATCCAGGATATCCTCGTTAAAGACAACGTGAACAATGGTGATACCTGTGTCTTTATCGTGCCGGCCGAATATCTCCCGGGCGAATTCGTCCTACGCTTCGATTATAAAGAGGAGGTGACCTCAACACCTTATCCCTCCGAGAAAAGTTTCATCCTTAACCGGCAGGACATGGAATTGTGGGTATCACCGGTTTTCTGCAACAATTCCGACAGCACACGGTGGCAGGATGGCGAACTGGAGAATGCAGCCCTGCATGAGTTTATGGCCGAGAATTACCGGCAGAAGGAGATGCTTGGCCTGTTGCAGAATTACCTGATGAATTATGATGATAACACCTCCGGTTTTTACCGGATGGGGATTACCGAATATGAAAAGCGACGGAATGCGCATAATGAATGGATAGCCGGCCAGGTAGAACGCCACCGTGACCTGTTCGTGTCGTCGCTGTTTTTCTTCCAGTATGTCCCCGAAGTGAGCTGGGAAGGGGATGAGGCCGACCGAAGGCAGAGTTTCAAAGATCATTATTTTGATTTTGTCGATTTCAACGATACCCTGCTGATCCGGGCCCGTGATTTTAAATCATGGATGGACCAGTATGTGAACCTGTACGGGGAAGATGCGACCACAACCGCCAAACGCGACTCGCTGTTCACGGCTGCCGGTAAAAGAGCGGTAGAGAAAGCGAAAACAGGCCATCCGAAAATATACGGATGGATGGTCGATTATTTCTACAACGGTTATGAGAGCTTCAACATCCAGCCCGGTATAGAGATGCTGGCTGCCTACCTCGATGATCCCGACTGCCTGACAGCCAAGCGCCAGGCAATCCTGAAAAGGGTGGAAGGGATGAAGACACTGGTCGAAGGGACGCTGGCGCCCGATTTCCCGGTGAAAGACAATTCGGGAAACCAGGCCTCTTTTCATCAATTTAAAACAAATACCCCTTATAAGCTGGTCCTTTTCTGGTCGGCCGACTGCCCGCACTGCATGGAACTGGTCAACAAGCTGTACACATTCTGGCAAAAACCGGGTTCCAGGGAAAAGCTGTCCATTTTTGCCATCAGCCTTGATGAAACCGAGACCGAAATTGCTGAATACGAAAAAGCGATCAGGTTGCTTCCGGGATGGAACCATCACCTGGCCCGGGGCGGGGTTAACAGCGCGGAAGCCGGCAGCTATTTCATTCTGGCCACTCCAGTCATGGTGCTCACCGGTGCAGATAACAAGATCGTTTCGATGCCCGAATCGGTAGAAAAACTTCAGCAGGAGTTGAAATAGAATGGTTTAATTAATACAAAGTTTTTTTCTTGCCCCAGGGGCGTTTTATTTAAGAGGCGGGCTCATAAGTCCAAATATTTGGCTTTTTTAGGTGGTCCGACGACTGAAGCCGTCGGTTCAAACCTTAATAAAACATTAGGAACCAACGGCTTTAGTCGTTGGAGCACGATCTATTTTCAGGCTATCAATTTGAAATATCAGACTTTGGAGACAGTTTCTATTGTGATACCCGCTGCTTGAGGGGTGAAATTCATTGGCAAGTGTATCAGGCCGTTTCGGTCACCGCATTTTCCCGCTCTTTGGGAACCGCTTGCAGTTTCTCTTCCAGCAGATCGCGCAGGGCCGACGGCTGGACATTCCGCACCAGTTCACCGCTTTCGGCATAGGAAATCTTTCCGGTTTGTTCCGACACCACAATCGCAATGGCATCGCTCTGTTCCGTTACGCCAACGGCTGCCCGGTGGCGCAGGCCCAGCCCGGCGGTCAGATCCTGGCTCTTGGAGACGGGCAAAATGCAACGGGCCGCTTCAATCTTATTGCCGCTGATGATCACGGCGCCGTCATGCAGCGGGCTGTTCTTGAAAAAGATGTTTTCCAGCAATTCGACGGAGATCTCTGCATTCAGGTACTGGCCGGTATCCTTGATGATCTTCAGTTCGTGCAGCCGGGTGATGATGATGATGGCCCCCTGTTTATTATTGGCCATTTTCTGGCAGGCATGGACGATCTTATCAACATCGACAACATAAGGGCTGGCTTCGTTGAAATGCCAGAAAAGGAACCGGCGACGCCGTTTCTGGATGAAATCGGGCTTGCCTAATGTCAGGAGGAACTGCCTGAGTTCGGGTTGGAAAATGATAAACAAGGCAATGATACCCACGCTGAAGAAAGCCCCCAGGATTTCGCGGAGCATCTCCATCTGCAGCGCGTCGGTGACCCGCCAGATAAAGAACATCGCCACGATGGCAAAGAACATGTTGATAGAGACCGAACCTTTCAGGAGGTTATAAAGTTCATACAGGATAAACGCAACCAGCAGTATGTCAAGTACATCCAGCAGGCGAATCTGGAACAAGCCGGTAAGAAGGATTGCAAGCATGGGATACAAAAGTAGGGAAATTAGGTAATTTGAAAATTATTCAATGTGAGAATTTGATAATAACTTCATTATCACATCATCACATTATCAAATTGCTTTTATGAACAGTTTCACCGTCTCCGTCGCCTCCTTCACATCGTGCACCCTCAGGATTGACGCTCCTTTCATCAATGCAATAGTATTAAGCACCGTAGTGCCGTTTAAAGCTTCCGCAGGTTTAGTCCCCAAGACTTTATTGATCATGGATTTGCGCGACAGGCCGGCAAGGACGGGGTAACCCGTATCAACGAATTCATCCAGGTGCGACAGGATTTGATAATTGTGCTCTACGGTCTTTCCAAAGCCGAACCCGGGATCGATAATGATTTTATGATGGCCGGCCGACTCCAGTCTTCGGACCTGGCCAAGCAGGAAATCCTTTACCTCCATCACCACATCGGCATAGGTCGGATTCTGCTGCATGGTGGCGGGCGTCCCCTGGATGTGCATGATGATGTAAGGAATTTTTAGTTTAATGATACACGAAAGCATAAGGGGGTCGAACATTCCTCCGGAGATATCGTTAATCATATCAGCGCCTTCACCGGCCGCTATTTCAGCAATTTCCGACCGGTACGTGTCAATTGAAATAATAATCTCCGGAAATGATTTTCTTACTTCCTTAAGAACCGGCAACAATCTGCTCTTCTCCTCTTCAACGCTTACTTCAGGCGCTCCCGGCCGCGTCGAAACCGCCCCTATATCGATAATATACGCTCCACTATCAGCCATTTCCTTCACACGCCCCATTAAATCGCCAAATCGTCCAACCGCCAAATCGCCAAACCGCCCAACCGCCAAATCGCCAAATCGTCCAACCGCCAAATCGTCCAATCGCCCAATCGTCAAATCGCCAAATCGCCCAACCGTCCAATCATAAAAGCTGTCAGGCGTCACATTCACGATTCCCATCACCCGCGGCAAGCGAAAGTCCATCGTCTTGCCGTTGTATTCAAAAACTTTGGTTTCGGAAAAAGATGTATTTTTATCAACCTTTTTGATCATATTTAACCGGATTAATTAATTGCGAAGATAATAGAAATGATGAACGATACCTCCCGGCAATTCGGACTGGCGATCACTGCCTGTAAAGAAGTGTTTGTCAATAAGATGAAAGACTACGGGAGTTCGTGGCGGGTTCTGAGGCCCGAATCGCTGACCGACCAGATCTATATCAAGGCCAACCGCATCCGGTCGATCGAGCAGAAAGGGCAGCAAAAAGTGCAGGAAGGGATCCGGCCCGAGTTCATCGGGATCGTGAACTACTCGGTGATGGCGCTTGTTCAGCTTGAACTGGGCATCGGGGGCAATATGGACCTGGCCCCGGAAGAGGCCGGGCAGCTTTACGACAAGCATCTGCAAAGCGCCAGGGCACTGATGGAAGACAAAAACCACGATTACGACGAGGCCTGGCGCAACATGCGGGTGAGCTCCTATACCGATATTATCCTCATGAAACTGATGCGGATCAAACAGATCGAAGACAGGGAAGGGGAGACGCTGGTGTCGGAAGGGGTGGATGCGAATTACAGGGATATTATCAATTACGCATTATTTGCTTTAATAAAACTGGATTCAGTTGGACAGTTGGACAGTTGACAGCTTGTCCCGAGCGAAGCGAGGGATTGGACAATTGGACAGTTGGACAATAGAAATTAGAAATTAGTAATTTGAACTTGGAACCAGGAACTTGGAACTTTGGAACCAGGAACTTTGGAACCCTGGAACTAATTGACTCATATGAAACTCTTTGCTAACATCTGCCGTCTGCTCGTAGCCGCTGTATTCCTCTTTTCAGGATTTGTCAAAGGCGTTGATCCATTGGGTACCGCTTACCGGATCGAAGACTACTTTATCGCCTTCGGCACCGGATGGGCCATCCCGTTGTCGCTCTTCCTGTCGATCTTTCTCTGTGCCGTTGAGTTCACGCTGGGCGCCGCCCTCCTGTTCAATTTCCGGCTGAAGATCATGGCCTGGCCGCTGCTGCTGATGATGGCTTTCTTTACGATCCTCACGCTTAACGATGCCATCTACAATCCCGTTCCCGATTGCGGCTGCTTTGGCGATGCGCTGAAACTGACCAACTGGGAAACCTTCTACAAAAATGTCGTCCTTATCATCCTGGTCATCATCATATTTGCTTACCGGAATAAATACCGTTCCATATTTGTCCCCCGGATCGACAACTGGGGTTTGGTCATCGTATTCCTGTTATTCAGCTATTTCTCCTTTCACCAGTACCGCCACCTCCCGTGGATCGATTTCCTGGGCTGGAAGGTTGGCGCCGACCTGGTCCCCGACAATCCCGGCCAGGCAAAGACTTACCTTATGTACCGCAACATTGCTACCGGGGAAGAGAAAGAGTACCTCTCCCCGAATTACCCCTGGAACGACACAGTATGGCAGAAGGAATGGGAATTCGTGTCGCAGCGGACCGATGACTCCGGCGTCCTGAAGGGCCATTCGCTTCAGATCTTCGATGCGGAAGGCAACGACCTCACGGAAGTCTATGTGAACAATCCCGGGTACCAGTTCCTGGTAGCCTCGTACGACCTGAAATCGGCTTCTGTCAAGGGCTTTAAAAAGATCGACAAGCTTCATGCGGACATGGTTTCGGATGGTCATTCGCTGGTGGTGCTCACCGGCAGCCTCGAGACCGATATCCGGGAGTTCAAAAAGGGTTTCCAACCCGACCTGGAATTCTTCAACGCCGATGATGTGGAGTTGAAGATGATGGTGCGGGCCAACCCGGGGATCATTTTGCTGAACGACGGCGTGGTATTGGGTAAATGGCACTGGCGGGATCTGCCGGATTATGAAGAATTGAAAGAGGAGTTTGAAGGATTGTAGTGATAAAATTCATCCTCAACCGGTTATTCTACGGACTGCTCGTCCTCCTGGGCGTCATCACCCTCATTTTCATCCTCTTCAACATCCTCCCCGGCGATCCGGCACGGATGCTGCTGGGCCAGCGGGCCGATATCTCTTCCGTCGAAATGATCCGCAAGGACCTCGGGCTCGACAAACCGCTGCCTGTTCAGTACGCCGGCTTTTTGAATGACATCTCCCCGGTTTCAGGGCACAACCATGTGGACCAAACCAGCTATTGGTACCTGGATAAAGAAAAATACTCTCCCTTTCTTACGGTGCTGAAGATCGGGAAAACGAGCCTGGTCGTCAAAGCGCCTTACCTGCGCCGCTCTTACCAGTCGAAACGGGAAGTCGCTTCGATCATCGCCGGGGCCTTTCCCAAAACGCTGCTGCTGGCCGCCGTTTCAATGCTGTTTGCCTTTGTTGCCGGCGTTTCCATCGGCATCCTGAGCGCTATCTACCGCGACGGCTGGTTCGACAAAATAGCGATGGTGCTGTCGGTCCTGGGCATGTCGCTTCCATCCTTTTTCGCGGCGATCATCGTTGCCTGGATTTTCGCTTTCCTGCTGTCGGACCTCACCGGCCTGAGCATGACCGGCAGCCTTTATTCTGTGGACGATTTCGGCAGGGGAGAATTCCTGGACCTGAAAAATCTTATCCTTCCGGCCCTGACACTGGGATTGCGGCCGTTGGGAATCCTGACCGAGATGACCCGGAACTCGATGCTCGACGTGATGTCGCAGGATTTTATCCGGACGGCGCGGGCCAAAGGGCTCAGCGAAACGCGGGTCATCCTGCGCCACGCTTTGAAGAACGCTCTGAACCCGGTCATCACCACGGCGTCGGGCTGGTTTGCCTCGCTCATGGCCGGCGCGGTGTTCGTCGAATATGTCTTCGACTGGAAAGGGATCGGCGTGGTCGTCGTCGATGCCCTCGAAAAATACGATTTCCCCGTAATAATGGGTACGGTGTTGTTCATCTCGGTCATCATGATCCTCATCAACATCCTGACCGATATCGCCTATTCCCGCCTTGATCCGAGGGTGGAGCTGGGGTAGGCTTAAGTTCAAAGTTCAAAGTTCAAAGTTCAAAGTTCAAAGTTCAAAGTTGTGGGTGGGCAGTAGGCAGTAGGCAGTGTGTAGTGGGCAGCCTGTACTGAGGGCGGAGCCCAAAGGATCAGCAGTCATTAAGAATTAAGAATTAAAAATTAAAAATTAAGCATTGTTATTGTATCAATCATCTTATCAATCAATTCTTTAAACTCCGGTAATAAGTCGGTGACTGTTTTATAAACTTGTTTCAGGTTAATACCGAAATATTCATTTGCAATATAGTTCCTGAATGATTTTGGCAGATGCCAGGGGTAATCGTATTTTGCCAGCAATTCAGGATTTATATATCGGATGGTTTCGCCAATGATAATGAATTGGTATAAGACACTACTGTTCAGCATTTCATCCTTAATAAAGTCATCTTCAGATTTATTTCTACAAAAATGAAGGATCTTTCCTGTGGCTTCTGAGATATGCTTTAACCTTTCCAGGTCCGGGAATTCCTTAACCATAGATCAGTATTTTATCGCGGTTGACCGATTCAAGAGCAAATGGCTGAACATAACCTTCTTCAACAATGTCAATTTCTTGTTTCAGTAGATTCTCCAGCTTGAATTTGATATCGGAATAATCGAAAAGTGTTCCTGAGGCTTTATCCGAATACCTTACCATCAGATCAATATCCCGGTGGGAAGAATTATCGCCCCTTGCAAACGAGCCAAAAATCCATGCTTTAGAAATTCTTCCGTCGTGCCTGAAGAAATCGACCAGTAGATCAATGATTTGTCGCTTGTCCACCACCTTTCTCCTGCCGTAAATGATCTTGTCTTCAGCAACCTGTAAGGCTTCCATCGCGGTATCTTCTTCTATCAGTTCTTCCGCGAGTTTATCTGAGAGCCAGGTGATCAGCAAATGGTTAATATCCACCTGGTAAAATGAGGAAATTTTACAAATAAACTGGCGTGATGCTTTTCTTTGTCCTCTCTCGATTTTACTGAGAATGGCCACGTCAATACCCAATGAATCCGCAACAGACCTTAGCGGAAGCTTATTCTTTTTCCTTAAATCCCGGATAGTTTCTCCGAAACTTTTCATGGCAAATCATTTTGACAAAATTAGTCAAAAAACATTGAACACTGAGAAATGAGAAAAGAGACAAGGGGCTAATTTTCTGCCGTAAAACTTTAAACACGAATGAGACTCCATCTCGATGGCCCAGATGGAGTCTCGATTCTTGTGAGACTCCATCTCATCGGTTTGAGATGGAGTCTCGAATTGTGCCTATGTGGCCAATAAAAATCCCCCAGCTTAAGACTAAATTGATTTTTTTGACTTCCTGCTGCCTACTGCCAACTGCCTACTTTTTTAATATCTTTGCCAAAAACACCACCGTATGAGAACCAAGATTGTAGCCGGCAACTGGAAGATGAACAAAACCTTCGAGGAAGCCGATACCCTTATTTTTGAAATCACCGACCTGCTGGAAGAAAAAGGCAAACCCGATGATGTGGATGTGATCCTCTGCCCCCCGTTTATTTACCTGGAACTGGCCGGGGATATCACCGAAGATTCACCCGTGTTTGTCGGGGCACAGAATGTGAGCCGGTACGAAAACGGAGCCTATACCGGCGAAATCTCCGCCTCCATGCTCCGTTCGATGCATATCGATTTCGCCATTATCGGACACTCGGAACGGCGAAAGTATTTCAGCGAGTCGGACGATGAACTGCTGGGGAAGGTCAAAGCCGCCCTGAAAGAGGATATAGCACCGATTTTCTGCTGCGGCGAACTGCTGGAAGAGCGTGAAACGCGCCAGCACTTCGATATCGTCCGCTCGCAGCTCGAAAATACCGTCTTCCAGCTTGAGCCCGACGACTTTGCCCGGGTGATCATCGCGTATGAACCGGTCTGGGCTATCGGCACAGGCATCAACGCCACCTCCGACCAGGCCCAGGAGATGCACTTCTTTATCCGCGACCTGATCTGGAAAAAGTATGGCGCTGAAATAGCTAACGATAAAACCATCCTTTACGGGGGAAGCTGCAATTCCAAAAACGCAAAGGAACTGTTCTCCATGCCCGACGTCGACGGAGGCCTGATCGGTGGCGCTTCGCTCAAAGCGGATGAGTTTGTCGCGATCATTATGGCAGCCGGAGAAAAATAGTTCAAAGTTCAAAGATCAAAGTGCAAAGTTTTTTATGTTTGCTTTGACTTTGAACTTTGAACTTTGAACTTTGAACTAAAAGTGATGGGTTTTCTCGAAATCAGATTTGCACCGGTTCCGTCGGACGAAGAAAAATCGATCCTGATCGCCGAGCTGTTGCCTTTTGGTTTCGATAGTTTTAATGAAGAAGAAGATGCCGTTCTGGCTTATATCGACTCTGTTGTATTTCAGGATGTTCCTTTCAAAGAGATCGAATTTCTGCAAAATCATCCGGAAATAGAATACCGGATCGAACCACTCGGAGATATCAACTGGAACAAAGAATGGGAGTCGAATTACCAGCCGGTGCTGATCGGCGGTAAATGCTTTGTCAGGGCGCCTTTTCATCCTGAAAATCCGGATGCGCAATACAATATCCTGATCGAACCGGGAATGGCCTTCGGTACAGCCCACCACGAGACGACCCGCCTGATGGCGCTTTGCCTGATGCAACTCGATGTAAAGGGGAAAAAAGTACTGGACATGGGTTGCGGCACAGGCATCCTGGCCGTCCTGGCCAATAAAATGGGCGCCATAAGCGTTACAGGTATTGATAACGACGAATGGGCCTGGCGTAATGCGATCGTCAATTTCGGACATAACGGAATTTCAGCGGAGAATGCTGTATGCGGCGATGCATCAGATATCAAAGAAGTGGCTTATGATATGATCCTGGCTAATATCAACCGCAATGTACTGCTCCAGGATATGGAGATGTATTTCAAAGGGCTGCTGCCCGGCGGCAGGCTGATGCTCAGCGGTTTTTACAGGAAAGATAAGGAAACTATCCTGGAAAAAGCCATGGCGACAGGATTGCAATTCGTTGGCGACGATCATGAAAATGAGTGGACTGTCATTCTTCTGAAAAAATAATACCGGCTGCTTATGTCATTCAGGAAAATTTCTTTGATGCTCCCGGCTTTCCTTCTGGTGATGATCTCCAGCGGCCAGTCAGTAAAATCATTGCCGGAAGATCCGGCCCGGTTTCCCGTGGAACTGGAATCAGTCTTTTCATCAGTCACCAGCCCGTCGGCAGGAATACAGATCAGGGATATGCTCATACCTTTCCTGGAATACTGGAACGCCGGGCTCTTCAGTGAAAAAGAGCAAAAAAACATTATCCGGCAATCCAATATTGTCATGGGCAAACGACTGGTCGTTTTTCCAAACCTGTACCGTTATATATCAGCGGTTTATCACCTGAAAAGATTTGGTAATGAAGGCGCGCTGACCATCTGGATGGAAGACTTCGACAAACAAATCCCCGAATCTTCCCAGGGCCGATCGGAAAAATACCTTGAGCAATATGAAGCGCTCTTCGCCCGGAACCGGCTCTATGAATCGGGTACTTATAACTGGTACACATCCGATACCTCCATCCGGATGGAGTATGATACGGCCATGAAGATCATTTACCGCGATGTGTTGCTGACCTGCGCCACCCGAAAAGACACCTCGCGGATTTACAATACTTCGGGTATCTTTTATCCCGGCACCCTGGAATGGAAGGGCATGAAAGGCAGGGTAACCTGGGAAAGAGTTGGATTGGATCCCGATTCGGTCTATGCCGATTTTCAGGATTACCGGATAAATATGAAAAAGTTCGAATACCGGGTCGATTCGGCCGGGTTCATGAATAAAAAGTATTTTACCAGACCGATTCTCGGCGTTTTCAAAGATGAAACCCTGACGAGCCCGCCGGGTCCCAATTCGACTCATCCTCAATTCGAAGCCTACCTGAATACCCTGGAGATCAAAGATTTGTTTCGAAATATCGATTACCTGGGCGGATTTACCCAGCAAGGGCTCAGGATCACCGGTTCCGGCGCCGGAGATGGAAATGCCAGCCTGTCGCTGAAAAGAGGACCAAAGGAAATAGCCCGGATACGAGCCAAAGCCTTCCGGCTTCACCAAAACCAGGTCACGGCTAATCCTGCATCCATCACCATTCCCCTGGATGAGGATTCGATCTACCACGCCGGATTGCAGATGAAATATTTTGTCGATAGCGCTCAACTGCTCCTTTACCAGGAAAAAGATGCCACGAACCGCAGCCCGTTTTTCAATAGTTACCATGACCTGGATATGGATTGCGGATCGATGGAATGGAAGATTGACAGCAATTTTATCGATTTTTCCACCTTCCAGGTGATGAATGATACCAATCTGAATTCTTTCTATTCCGGCAATTATTATTCTCCGGCAGAATTTTACAAACAACAGGGGCTCGATGATACCAACCCGCTTTACGTGGTTAAAGATTTTTGTGAGACTTATGGAACCCGTGAGATTAAGCCCGATATCCTGGCTCATTTTATGAAAAAACCCGTGGAGCAGGTCAAGGCCATGTTGTTCAATTTCAGTTCACAGGGATTTGTGGCTTATGATTTTGTGAACGATAAAGCTATTGTCAAAGATAAGTTGTATCACTACCTGGATGCCAAGGCCGGAAAAATTGATTATGATGTCATCGGTATCCATTCCAAGGCGGTTAACGAGAGCAATGCCAGGCTGAACCTGGAAACCAAGGACCTGGATATCCGCGGGGTTCCGATGGTCCAGCTTAGCCAGGCACACAGGGTTTATATCTTCCCCGACAGCAACGAAATAAAGGTGAAGAAAGGCCTCGATTTTGTGTTCTCAGGCAGGGTGCAGGCCGGACCTTTCCTTTTTTTCGCGCATGAATCCTCCTTTGAATACGATACTTTTAAGCTGAATATGCCTTTTATCGACCTGATAAAATTCAGGGTGGACGATTTTGGTAAGGAAGGCGGCCAGGTTACAGTCCAGAGCCCGATTGCCGATGCCAGTGGAAAACTATACATCGACGCACCCAGGAATAAATCGGGAAAAACTACCATACCCGATTTTCCTCTTTTTAAAGGTGAAAAGGAATCTTATGTTTACTACGACCAGGATCGTCATTATGATAAGGAAAAGTTCGCATATAATGTCAAACCGTTCAATCTCGCCGGGCTCGATAAGCTTCAAACCGATGATATAAAATTTGACGGTTACCTGAATACAGGAGGCATTTTTCCGGACATTGATCAGGCCTTGGTCGTCCAGGAAGATTATTCACTGGGTTTTAAACACATTACTCCCAGGGAAGGTTATGAAGCTTACGGGGGTAAAGCAGTCTTCTATGACACTATAGATTTGAGTAACAAGGGACTGCGAGGACATGGGCGACTTGAATACTTAACGTCTGTCACCCATTCGGAGGATTTTCTCTTTTACCCGGATTCTATGGTAACCTCGATCGCCGAAAAATTCAATATCGAATCCCAGGTTGCCAGGGTGGAATACCCGGATGTAGCCGCTGAAGAAATCCGCCAGGTCTGGTTCCCTGCAAAGGATACCATGCGTTTGCTGACGCTGAAAAAGCCTTTCCGGATGTTCGGCGAAAAATCGGAAATGTATGGCGACCTGTATTATTCGCCGGATGGGCTGACCGGCTCCGGCAAGGTTAATTTCGAGAGCGTGGAGCTCGCATCCAGCAATTACCGGTTCCAGCATCATACCATCGATGCCGATACGCTTGATTTTAAACTCTTTACCAAAGGCACTCAGGATCTGGCCGTGGCAGCCCGGAAATACCGTACGCATGTCGACTTCGAGCAGCGCGAAGTGGAATTCCGGACCAATCAGAAGGGTTCTTATGTATCCTTTCCTTACAACAACTTTGCCTGTTACATGGATAATATCGACTGGGCCATGGATAAAAATGAGATGCGGCTTTACAACGACCTGGGAACCCGATTTGCCAACATCGACAATTTAAGCCGGCAGGAATTGCTCCGGCTCGATATGTCGGGTTCCGATCTCGTGGCCACTAACCCTCAGGCCGACTCCCTCTCTTTTTTCTCGGTTACAGCCCGGTATGACCTGCAAACCTACGAGATTGATGCGGAAAATGTCAAACTGATCCGGGTGGCTGATGCGGCCATTTTCCCAGACAGTTCCTTTGTGAAGATCAGCAGGGGAGGAAAGATCAATACGCTGAAAAATGCGGCAATCATTGCCGATACAGCCCGGCAGTATCATACGATTGAAAGGGCCGACATCGATATCACCTCCCGGTTCAGAATGTCCGGCAAAGGATTTTACCAGTATAAGAGCGGCGCTGAAGCCGTTCAGGAGGTGCCTTTAATTTCGATCTCGGTCGATTCGGCCAGGCATACCGTGGCTACGGGCTCAATCCCCGAAAGCCTGAAATTCATGTTAAATCCACATTTTGCTTTCAGGGGCAAAATGGACATGAATTCGTCGCGAAAGGAACTGGAGTTCGATGGAGGATTTAAAACCCAGGATGAGTGTTATCCCGGGATGCTCAAATACTGGGTTGCCTTTGATGCCTGGATCAATCCCGACAGCGTGAGGATACCGGTCCAGCCGCCTGTCAGGGATATGGAAGGACGTCGCGTCGATCTGGCTTTGCAGATGTCGGATTCGGAAGATGATATTTACTCTTCCTGGTTCACGCTGAAAAAGTATCCCAAAGATTCAGCTATCGTGGCACCGGCCGGTGAGATCTATTTCGATGAATGGAGAGGTAGTTACAGAATCGACCAGTCGAAGGATAAAAAACTCCCTGGTTTTGAATTCAATCCGCGGAGCTGCAGCTTTATCACAGCCGGCGAGCATAACCTCGGACTTAAACTCGATTATGTCAGCCTGGTCAGTTATGGTGATGTCAATTACATGACAGTTCCCGATTCGACCATAGCCAACCTGACTCTATCCGTCAATTTCATGTTCTATGACGGGAGCCTGACGATTATGGCCGATTCCATCCTGAAATCAAACCTCAAAGGCCTGGATGTCACTCGAAAAAGCTACCTGGATTTTCTTGACTTTACCCTGGGCAGTGAATCGGGTGATTATAAGAAGGATATGGCGGGCATTGGCCGCAATAAACGGCTGCCCGATGTGCTTAACCGCACCATGATCCTGACCGATGTCAATCTTTACTGGAATTCGTTCACCAATTCCTATATTTCACGGGGGCCTATTGGGGTGATGAGCCTGGGCCGGGATCCCGTAAACCGCTACATGAACGGCTTTGTCGAACTGATGCGGCGCAGAAGCGGCGATGGTTTGTTTGTCTACCTGGAAATAGATGAAAACCGCTACTATTTCTTTGAATACCGCAACGGAATTCTTCAGGCCCTGTCGCACGACAAGGAGTTTGTCAACCGGATCAATGAAGTTAAGCCCGAAAAGAGATCGATGGTGTTGCCCGGTGCCGATCAGAAATATGAGTACATGGTTGGCGATAAAAGGAGGATGATCGATTTCATCCGGAAAATGCAATCGTTAAGTTATTAGTTCCAGGCTATGACATTACAAATCATCCTGATCGTTATACTGGCTTACCTGATCGGCTCTGTTCCTACCGCCGTGTGGGTTGGAAAATTGTTTTTCAGGCTCGACGTGAGAGAACACGGCAGCGGAAATGCCGGGGCAACCAATACTATTCGGGTGCTCGGATGGAAAGCCGGTCTGCCTGTTTTTCTTTTCGACGTTTTCAAGGGCTGGTTCGCGGTCAAACTCGCCGATTTTTTGCTCACCGGAATGATGACAGACGAAACCCTTGTCTTTCTTAAGATCGGCCTGGCTGCCGCGGTTGTATTGGGCCATGTTTTTCCCGCTTTCGCGGGATTTCGCGGTGGAAAAGGAGTGGCCACACTGCTGGGTGTGGGTTTTGCACTGTTTCCCGCTGCGGTTTGGATCGTCCTGGCTATTTTTATCATCATCCTGCTGACTACCGGTTTTGTTTCGCTGGGTTCAATCATCGGATCGCTGGTCTTCCCTTTCCTGGAAATATTTCTCTTCGGTCAGGAAAACCCCTGGCTGATCGGATTATCGATCCTTGTAGCGATTTTTATACCCATTACCCATCGGAATAATATTAAAAGACTGATAAAAGGAAAAGAGTCAAAGTTCAGGCCTACCCGTTATGGGAGTAATGCTTCAAAAAAGATGTGAAAAAATTGTTAAGAAAGAAAAGCAGGGGTACTGACCCTGAGATTTATTTTAGTTATTTTTACTTAATTAACCAGATGTTAAATCCTAATACACAATAATATGAAATTCATTGTTTCGAGTTCGGTCCTTCTTAAAAACCTGTCGGCACTCAGTGGTGTGATCAGTTCGTCCAATACCCTTCCCATTCTGGATGATTTTTTGTTTGAACTGAAGGAAGATCAACTCTTTGTGACGGCTTCCGACCTGGAGACCACCATGACCGTTACTATCCCGCTCACTAAAGCTGAGGAGCCCGGTTCTGTGACTATCCCGGCCAAGCTGCTTCTGGATACGCTGAAGACGTTTTCCGACATACCGGTCATCTTTTCGATCAATCCCGAAACGTTGCTGGTGGAACTTTCCGCCGGCGAGGGAAAGTATAAACTCAGCGGCCATAGCAGCGATGAATTCCCGCAATCTCCGGTGCTGGAAGCTACATCTGTTCTCACAGTCCATTCAGGGGTCCTGGTCGATGCTATCAACAAAACGCTCTTTGCAACCGGCAGCGATGAACTCCGGCCGGTGATGTCGGGCGTTTATTGCGAGTTGTCGCCCGAACATCTCACTTTCGTGGCTACCGATGCGCATAAACTTGTGAGATACAGGCGTATGGATGCCCATTCCGACCAGGTGAGCTCCTTCATCCTTCCTAAAAAACCATTGAACCAGATTAAAGGTATCCTGGCCGGTAAAGACCTGGAAGTGAATATCGAATATTCCCAGACCAACTCCATGTTCACGTTCGACAGTTTTAAGATTATCTGCCGGCTGATCGAAGGAAAATACCCGAACTACGAAGCGGTCATTCCTACCAACAATCCGAATGTCCTGACGGTCGACCGGGGTTTGCTCCTGAATGCGATCCGAAGAGTAGCCCTATTTGCTAACCAGTCGACCCACCAGATCCGGTTTAAGATTTCAGGTAAAGAACTGGTCCTGTCTGCCGAAGATATTGACTTTTCGAACGAAGCAAAGGAACGACTGACTTGCAGTTACGAAGGCGAAGATATGGAGATCGGATTCAACTCGCGCTTTTTGCAGGATATGGTCACCAACGTTTCTTCCGAGCAGGTTAAATTTGAAATGTCGGCACCAAACCGCGCCGGCCTGATCATGCCCGTCGAAAACGAAAACCTTGAAGAAGAGATCCTTATGCTGGTGATGCCCGTGATGCTGAACTAGTCATTGGCTTAATACGATGACCAGTTGAACAATCACCAGGGGGTGTTTGTTATGTCAAAAAAACATACAATGACACAAGACAAATATATCCCTGAAATGTACCGGATGGTAGATGCGATGGACACTCCGGGCTTCGTCAACCTTTTTACAGCAGATGGAATTTTCAGATGGGCCAATATGGAACCTGTCGCTGGAAAAGAGAATATCACCGCTTTTCTGACCGGTTTTTTTCAATCCATCAAAGCCATCAGCCATACCGACCTCGAATACTGGCAGGTTCCCGGAGTAAGATTCGCTACAGGCAACGTCAATTACACCCGCCGCGACAATAGCTTGCTCAGGGTGCCGTTCAGCGTGATCCTGAAATTCAAAGGGGATCTGATCAACGAGTTCCTGATCTTCGTGGATACGTCGGAATTGTATAAATAGGAAATTTTGTTTGGAGAATTGAAATCAAATCCGTTCGGCAATCTTTAGTCTTGTCCGGTATTCAAGAAAAAATCCAATTCTTATTATTTAATGATCAGCAACTTGGAGTTTGAGATACCCTCAATCGTATTAATTTTTACAACATAAAAAGAATCGGGTAGATCCGAAACATCAAGTGTGGTTTTTTCTGTTCCGGGTTTCTTAATCAACACAGTCTCTCCTTTGGTGTTGATCAATGATAATGAATTGATCCTGTTATTTACCGATTGTATGGTGACTATATCTTTCGCAGGGTTGGGGTATATGATAACCCTGTCATTTCTCATATTTTCAGGTACATTCACCAGCCAAATCGCCAATGTATCGGATGATATAGAACTATCATCCTTATATACGCTGTTTACATAGTATTTAACAACGAATTGAGCCGGTTCATTCATATCGTCGTGGAAAATTGTATCATAAATCTCCCCTTCATGGATCTTTTCAAAAGGTTGTTCATCGATTGACCGGAAAACATTGAAAACAGGGTAAAATACTGCATCGTTGGGGGTCTCAATATAAGCACCCAGTTGCCAGGTATAATTCAGCTCGGGATTTATTTCAGTCAGGGTTTGCCAATTCCCATTGGGATTCAACTTGATCATATTGCCATACCCTTCAATCTGCGGATATGGTCCGATGCCAAATGATAAGGGGTATCCCGGTGCCATATCACTTACCCATAATCCTACCCATAATTCCCTTGATTTATCGATCGTAATAGGAGAAAACTCCAGTGTGTCAAATTGGAAATAAACAAGATTTTGCTGCAGAGGATAATCAAATAAGGTATCGAATACGCCATAATACGACTGGTAAACCCTCAGGGCATGATCAAGGGCTGCTTCCAGAAGCAGGTACCTGATTTTCGTTAAGTAGACAGCATTGTAATTATTGAAATAATTCGAATCCCACCGGATAGCGATTTCAACCGGACATCCCGGGCAGGATCCAATACCCCCTCCGACATAAATTCCCCTGTCGTATTCAAACCATCGGTCGACCCGTGAAGGTTGCCAATCCGCCGGGGGAGTCCAAATGAGATCAACATGCGACGGAAGATAATCGGATCCGTTCCGCAAATTGGTTGGTGGGAAAATTTCCTGCTTGAGCTGTGCTAACGAATGTAATGTGAGTAATATTACAGGCAAAACAAAGATGATTCTTTTTATCGCCGTGAAATTTACTCCAAATATAAGAATATTTTATATGTATTCCTATTCGTTCTTCTGGCC
>ENA-UOWO01003151-UOWO01003151.1-activated-sludge-metagenome-genome-assembly--contig:-NODE-3151-length-19512-cov-10.390759_pt1 | contig 19512 bp, 22 predicted proteins | sample MGYA00238148_ERZ761564 | MGnify/ENA primary metagenome ERZ761564 (study PRJEB28885, sample SAMN05720194) | activated sludge metagenome | isolation source: Anaerobic digester | place: USA... | reverse complement strand
ACGGCCAATGCGGCGTTCTCTGCGCGTTTTGGGCCAGTTCCGGCTACAGGAGGAGCGAACTACAACCTCTCACTGGCAGTGACAAGTACCACCTACACAGTCACGGCCACTCGAGCGGGGAGCATGGCCAACGACAACTGCGGAAATTACATCAAGTCCAACACCGGATCCTTAGGCCTCGCATCTTCTACTGGCGACACTTCGAGGTGTCTTAAATAGCCAGCACTGATCTGACAGGCGGTTTTTTTTCAACTTGTGTTGAAATCGGTTGCTCAATCCTCGCAGCCAATGGTCGCCACTTTTACAATGTGGACTCCGGCAAAACTGATATGTGCTGTGCTCGTGCTTGCTGTGCATTGGTCAATATTGAGTTTAATTGCGCATAGACTCAAAGAGCCACTCATCACTGCACAAACCGCTCAAACGGACCTTCGTGTTCGCTGGATTTCCCCGACGCTGGGAACTGTCCAAATTATTAGTGCCGATTCGTTTTCGGCGGCATTACTTTCGCCAAAAAAAAATCCTGAGAGGAACACGTCTGTCCGCGAGGTCACGCCTGCCAACGATGCAAACAACCCACCTCTCAAACAGATGAGTGTAGTACCTGAGACTGACCAGGGCTGGAACCCGCTGAACTACCGGACAAGCCAGGAAGTAGATACACGCGCCATTCCGGTCATAGACTGGATGATCAATCACGAATCGGCCCCCGGGAAGAGTTTCGCAACAGTGATTGTTACTGTGTGGGTCTCTGCAGCGGGGGTTATTGACCATTTCCAGATAGAGAGCCAGGAACCCGCAGGCGACTGGACATCGGGAGCGCTCTACTCCTTGCCAACAACCTTGATGGAACCAGCCACTCTGGGAGGCGAACCCGTTGCAAGCACAATGACGGTAGAAATCTCTCTCGACAACACAAACAATGAGCCAGGAACCAACTGATTGGATGCAACAAGCCCTCACTCGGGCACGCGCGGCGCGAGATAAGACGCCACCAAACCCTGCTGTGGGGTCCATGCTTGTTGACGCGCAGGGTCTGGAGATAGGCCAGGGTTCGACGCAAGCCGTTGGCGGCCCCCACGCCGAGATCATGGCCTTGCGAGACGCAGCAGCCCGTGGGAACACCGTGACTGGTGCAACCGCCTATGTCACACTGGAACCCTGCTCTCACCACGGTCGCACCGGGCCCTGTTGCGACGCTTTGATTACCGCCGGCATCAAAAAGGTAGTGGCTTCCATCGCTGACCCCAATCCACTGGTTGGTGGCCAGGGCTTCGCCCGCCTTCGCGCGGCGGGTATTGAAGTGGAAGTTGGACCGGGAGCGGCTGAGTCCCGCGAACTCAATATTGGCTTTTTCAGTCGCATGATCCGTAAAACGCCGTGGGTTCGCATGAAGATAGCCGCTTCATTGGACGGCAAAACTGCACTGGACAATGGAATCAGCCAGTGGATTACCTCCGGGCCTGCCCGCGCCGACGGTCATGCCTGGCGGGCACGGTCTTGCGCGGTGCTAACCGGCATTGGTACCGTACTTGAAGATAACCCGCGGCTGGACGTGCGGCTGGTGGAAACGCCACGCCAGCCTCATCTGGTAGTGGTGGACAGCAAGTTGCAGACACCACTGGACGGTCATCTTTTTATAGCTGGTCGCGCACTGTTTATATATGCTGCGACTGAAAATGATGTAAAAAAAGCCGCTTTGGAGGCACTTGGCGCCACGGTCATCTACATGCCGGGTCAAACGGATCCAACTCGCGATAAAGTGGATTTAAAGGCCATGCTGGCCGATCTGGCACAGCGGGAAATCAACGAACTTCATATAGAAGCGGGTAGCAAACTCAATGGCTCACTCATCCGGGAAGGCCTTGTCGACGAGTTACTGGTGTATCTGGCGCCAAAGCTGATAGGCCTGGGGCTGGATATGGCCAGTTTTGGGCCCTTGGCAGAACTTGCCTCGGCCGTGCCGCTGGAATACAAATCCACTGAACTCGTCGGACCCGACCTTCGTGTTGTTGCCAGAATACCCGGGCGTGACCAGTTTTAGACCGCAACATTTAGGCTACCCACTGCCAAGACAGCATTTCCCTGCGAAAATACGCCCATGTTCACCGGAATCATCACCGGCGTGGGGCGCATCGCCGCTGTTCACGCCTTGGGAAGCTCTTCAACGCACGGCAAGCGCCTCACTATTGAGTGCCCCGCCGGTTATCTGAACGACGTCGGTCTGGGTGACAGCATTGCGCTCAACGGCGCCTGCATGACGGTAACGTCCCTGGATACGGCGAAGTCTCAATTCACGATCGACATTTCTGCCGAGTCGCTTTCCAAAACGGCTGGTTTGACTCAAATCGGACAAGTCAACCTCGAGAAAGCGCTGCGCGCCAACGACCGACTGGGGGGGCATCTGGTATCTGGTCATGTTGATGGCGTTGGTACAGTCACTCACTTCGCCCAAGCTGGTGAAAGCTGGGAACTGCGGGTCCTCGCCCCGCAGGAATTGGGTAAATTCCTGGCATACAAAGGTTCGCTGACTGTTAATGGCGTCAGCCTGACAGTCAACCGGATTCAGGATCTGCAGACTGGCTGCGAAGCCAGCATCAACCTGATTCCTCATACTGTGGAAAACACCGCCTTGGGCTGGCTAACCACGGGCGCTCCTGTCAACCTGGAAATTGACCTGATCGCGCGCTATGTGGAACGCATGCTCAATACACAACCGATTCAATTGAAAGACCCGCAATGACAGTCCTCGCGCCCGTAGCGATCTCGCCCGTTGAAGACATCGTCGCCGACATGCGCGCTGGGCGCATCGTGATTCTGGTGGACGAGGAAGATCGTGAAAATGAAGGCGATCTGGTCCTCGCCGCAGACCACGTGACTGCCGATGCCATCAACTTCATGGCACGTTTTGGTCGCGGGCTGATTTGCCTGACCCTGACCCGCGAGCGTTGCGAACGCCTGCAATTGCCACCCATGACCGTACGCAATGGCGATAAAAAGGGCACCGCTTTCACGGTGTCCATTGAAGCTGCTGAGGGGGTTACGACCGGAATTTCAGCTGCAGATCGCGCGCGCACTGTTCAGGCAGCTGTTGCTGCAAACGCCCGCGCAGATGATCTCGTGCAACCCGGCCACATCTTCCCCCTGCAGGCGGTAGAAGGCGGCGTGCTCATGCGTGCCGGCCATACTGAAGCCGGCTGCGATTTGGCTTCTATGGCAGGTTGCAGCCCGGCTTCAGTCATTTGTGAAATTATGAAAGACGACGGCACCATGGCGCGGCTGCCGGACCTCCAGCTATTCGCGGCTGAGCATGGGTTGAAGATTGGAACCATTGCCGACTTGATCGAATACCGAAGCCGGGTTGAATCGCTGATCACCCGACTCGGCTCGCGTCCTATCAATACGGCATGGGGAGAATTCAAGGCCCACGCTTTTCAGGACAAGCCGGGTCAGGGCGTGCATCTCGCGCTCGTCAAGGGCAAATGGGCGGTTGACGATACCGTGCCAGCACGCGTCCATGAGCCTCTGTCCGTGCTGGATGCGCTCGAAATCAATCGGGCCATGCACTCCTGGAGTCTGGATGCATCCCTCGCCCGTGTTGCGGCTGAAGGCAAAGGTGTGGTTGTGTTGCTGAACTGTGGAGAAAGTGCAGCACAACTGCTGTCGCAATTTGAAGGAACGGCCCGGTCCAGCCATGGGCCGGAGCGTGGTCGCATGGACTTGCGCACTTATGGCATTGGCGCCCAGATCCTGCGCGAATGTGGCGTTCACAAAATGAAACTGTTGGGCACGCCGCGGCGCATGCCCAGCATGACAGGTTACGGACTGGAAATCACCGGTTACATCGCCCCCGGAACATCCACTTAAACAACCATTACGACAGGAACGCAACATGTTTGGAGCCAACAAGGGAACGCCCGATTTCACGGAGAGCCGTATCGACAGCAAAAAACTGTCCATCGGTATCGTGCAGGCCCGATTTAACGAACCCATTACCAACGCACTGGCATTGGCCTGCAAGGCTGAACTGCTAGCTCTGGGCGTACGGGAAAAATACATTGACCACGTTGTCGTGCCCGGCGCGCTGGAAATACCGGTCGCGCTGCAGGCCATGGCAGAGAAATCGAAGTACGACGCGTTGATCGCTTTGGGTTGCATCATCCGGGGCGAGACCTATCACTTCGAACTGGTGGCCAATGAATCGGGTGCTGGGGTCAGCCGCGTGGCATTGGACTATCAGGTGCCCATTGCCAACGCCATTCTGACAACTGAAAATCTGGAGCAAGCTATTGCCCGCAAGACCGAAAAAGGACGCGACGCTGCCCGGGTTGCAGTTGAAATGGCCAATCTGATGGAAGCAATTTAATGAGTGACTTCAAACCGGCCACCGCTTCGAAGCGCCCTCCCCGTCAGTCCCGAACCGGGTTGACGACGACGGGTGCGCGCAAAGCGGCCAGTAAATCCAGCCGCAGCCGGGCACGCGAGTTTGCGTTGCAGGCGCTTTATCAGAGCCTGGTTGGACGCAACGCAGTTTCTGATGTTGATGCATTCACCCGTGATCTGGCTGGCTTCAGTAAAGCCGACTCAGTACACTTCGACGCGCTGCTGCAGGGCTGTGTGGAGCAGGCAGCTGAACTCGACGCATTGATAATTCCGCTTCTGGACCGCAAGCTGGAAGAAATATCCCCCATCGAGCGCGGCGTGATGTGGATTGGCGCCTACGAGTTCAAGCATTGTCTGGATGTGCCCTGGCGGGTTGTGATCAATGAGTGCATCGAGCTAGCCAAAGAATTTGGTGGCACCGATGGTCACAAGTACGTGAACGCAGTGCTCAATGGCCTGGCACCTACCCTGCGTGCGGCCGAAGTCAACGCTGACCGCACTGCCGGGAAAACGCGTCCCTGACCAACCCGATGAGAATTTCCTCCCGCGCGCAGAAAATTGAGCCGTTTTACGTGATGGAGGTTGCCAAGGCTGCATCCAGCCTGGCACAAACGGTGGCGCACACTGACGCGCCTATGATTTTTCTGAACATTGGCGAACCGGACTTCACCGCACCGCCTCTGGTACAGGAAGCTGCTGCCAAAGCAATTCGAGACGGAGCAACCCAATACACCCCGGCCGTGGGACTCCCGCTTTTGCGCGAACGCATCAGTGAGTGGTACACAACACGGTTTGGTGTGTCGGTGCCAGCCAGCCGGATTGTCGTGACAGCGGGCGCTTCGGCAGCGCTGCAACTAGCCTGTCTGGCCCTGGTTGAGGCGGGTGACGAGATTCTGATGCCAGACCCCAGCTATCCCTGTAACCGGCACTTTGTGAGTGCAGCAGACGGCAAAGCGGTACTGGTGCCGACCAATGCAGCAGAGCGGTTTCAGTTGAGCGGCGCGAAAGTTCAGTCCGCGTGGAATACCCACACTCGGGGCGTGCTGCTGGCCTCTCCCTCCAACCCTACAGGTACATCCATCCACCCCGATGAGCTCCGGCGAATTCATGAGATCGTCAGCGCACGTGGCGGCATTACCCTGATAGACGAAATTTATCTGGGTCTGGGTTTTGATGCCCAGTATGGCCAGACGGCATTGGCTCTGGACGACCAGATCATTAGCATCAACAGCTTCAGCAAATACTTCAACATGACCGGTTGGCGTCTCGGATGGATGGTAGTCCCCGAGGCGCTTGTCAGTACCATCGAGCGCCTGGCCCAAAATCTCTTCATTTGCCCGAGCACCATTTCGCAAATGGCTGCATTGGCCTGTTTTGAGTCACCCAGTCTGGTCGAATATGAAAACCGGCGTAACGAATTCAAGGCCCGGCGCGACTACTTCATACCGGCGCTAAATGCCCTGGGGCTCAGCGTACCCGTTATGCCAGATGGCGCTTTTTATGCATGGGCAGACTGCTCAAGCGCCTGTCAGAAACTGGGGATCAAGGACAGTTGGGATTTTTCATTCGAATTGATGCAGCGTGCCCACGTTGCAGTAACACCCGGGCGAGACTTCGGCACAGACCAAACGCATAACTTCATCCGCTTCTCGACCGCCAACTCGATGGTCCAGTTGCAGGGAGCCATCGCCCGTTTGAAGGCGTTCTTGAAGTGAGTGATTTTCAGTGGCCCGTACGCATATATTGGGAAGACACCGATGCTGGTGGCATCGTGTTTTATGCTAATTACCTGAAGTTTTTCGAGCGTGCACGCACTGAGTGGCTGCGCTCGATGGGTGTTGAGCAACAGAGGCTACGTGAAACGCACAATGGCATCTTTGTGGTCAGCGAAACTGCCTTGAAGTACCACGTGCCAGCACGTCTGGACGATGAACTTCTTGTTACAGCTTCTCTCATAGAGAGAGGCCGTGCATCCATGACAATACAACAAAAGGCCCTGCGTCCGCAGGATACCGGACCCACATTGCTCTGTGAAGGCACGATTCGAATTGGCTGGGTTGATGCACAAACGCTGGCGCCTGCGAGAATTCCGCAACACATACTGGAAAAGTTGAAATGAACCAAGATATGTCGATCCTGCACCTGGTGCTCAATGCCAGTATCGTGGTGCAACTGGTCATGCTGTTACTGGTGCTCGTATCCGTTGCCAGCTGGTCTGCCATCTTTCGTAAATTGTTTGCGCTTAAGCGAATCAAGGCTATGAACGAAGGGTTTGAGCGGGATTTCTGGTCAGGTACCACTCTCAAGGAGTTGTTTGAAATCGCGACTCGAAAGAATGCCGGCTCCGGCCCCATGGAACGCATTTTTGCCAGCGGCATGCGCGAATACCTGAAACTGCGCGAACGCCGCGTGGCCGACACTGGTATGTTGATGGATGGTGCCCGCCGTGCCATGCGGGCGAGCTTCCAGCGCGAGATGGATGTAGTGGAGATCAACCTGTCCTTCCTGGCTTCGGTCGGCTCGGTGTCGCCTTACGTGGGCCTGTTCGGCACGGTATGGGGCATCATGCATGCCTTCACTGGCCTCGCGTCTTTGCAGCAAGTTACGCTCGCTACAGTGGCTCCCGGCATTGCCGAAGCGCTGGTGGCAACAGCCATCGGTTTGTTTGCCGCCATTCCGGCAGTTGTGGCCTACAACAACTTTGCCCGCGACATTGACCGCATTGCCATACGGCTGGAGACCTTCATAGAAGAGTTCTCCAACATCCTTCAAAGAAGTTCTAGCGTGAGCGCACAACCCGCGCCTGGTCGCTGAGAGGAGCCCACCATGCCATCATTGGTTAGCCGGGGTCGGGGCAGACGCACCATCAACGAGATCAACATGGTGCCCTTCATCGACGTGATGCTGGTGCTGTTGATCATCTTCATGGTGACTGCGCCGCTCATCACACCCAGCGTGATCGACCTGCCCAGTGTGGGCAAGGCTGCCCGTCAGCCCGATCAGGTGATTCAGGTCATCATTGGCAAGGGTGACTCCCTCGAACTGCGGATCAAGGATCAGACTGTGCCGGTGCGCATCAGCGACATTGCAGCCGCGGTAAAAAAAGCCCAAAGCGACACCACCAATTCCGCCGTGGTTATCAGCGCCGACCGCAACATCAAGTATGAGACCGTCGTCAAGGTGATGGACACCTTGCAACGCGCAGGCGTTCAGCGCGTGGGGCTTTCGGTTCAGTTAACCAATTGAGGGTTGCCATGCCCGCTGCCATAGAACGCTTTGACTTTGCCCCGCCCCAGACCGCTGGCATGGTCCGGTCTTTGGGGTTGGCTATTCTGGCCCATGCGTTGCTGCTGGCAGCGTTAACCTGGGGCATCAACTGGAAAAGCAGCCCGTCAGTTGTTGTGGCTGAAGCCGAGTTGTGGTCGGCAGTCCCCCAGCAGGCAGCGCCCAAGCTGGAGGAACCACCGCCAGCGCCACGTGTTGCGCCTGCTCCGCCTCCCAAGGCAATACCCGTGATTCCTGATGCCAGCATCGCGTTGGAGAGGGAAAAGAAACGTCTCAAGAAGGAGCAACAGGAACTCCTCGACAAGCTCGAAAAACAAAAACTGCAAAAAGAAAAACTGGCCCAGCAAAAACGCGAAGAAGAAAAGCAGGCCGACCTGGACAAGCGCAAAGCAGCCTTGAAGGCGGCAGAAGATACCAAGAAGCTGGAGGCGCAGCGGCAGGCCAACATCGCGCGTGCAACCGGGTTGGCTAACGCAACGGGGGCCGCCACCGCCACGGGTAGTGCCGAGCAATCGTCGGGGCCTTCCGCAGGCTACGCCGGCAGAATTCAGGCCCGAATCAAATCGAACACCGCGTTTACTGATTCCAGCGCCGGGAATCCGACAGTCGTCGTCATCGTCCGGGCCAGTCCCAATGGCATGATTACCAGCCGCAGGATTGTGACCCCAAGCAGCAATAAAGCCTGGGACGAAGCCGTGCTCAGGGCTATCGACAAAATGGAGTCCATCCCGCTGGATACGGATGGGAAAATTCCTGGGGTCTTACTTCGGGATGGACTGGAATTAACAGTGAGTCTGTTCTAAACGCTACCAAATTTATAGCATCTAATGAATACCCAGTGGGGGGCTAGAAGCATTTTTGATCATTAGATTACTCATAAATGATGGCTGCCTTGCCCTGATCGGCCTGGGCTCGCCAACCGGCCAGCGCCGCATCACTGGGGAAAATCCGGGCCCCCTCGCCTAACTGGACTTCCGCGGTAACACCACTCACCAGACCACCCACCTCTCCAGGGCGTGAAACCAGCAGGCGCACGACCAGACCCCGCACCAGTTCGCCCTGCTCGGTTATTTCCCGTTTGGCGGGAAAGTCTCTCAGCAGGCGCGCCACATCAGGAGCCTTGCCGTTCACCGCTACACGCAGAAACTTGCCAAACCGGCAACGGGCCTGATCGAGATCCCATATCTGGTTCACCGTGAGTTGCATACCGCCCGAGAACCGGTCAGGCTGCAGTTTGCCCATCACCACAATCAGCTCATCGTCTTTCAGCAAGTTGCGGTGCGCGTTGATCAGCGCCTCATCAGCGCGCGCTTCAATCACGCCCGATTTGTCGTCCAGCTTGAACAATGCCAGCTTGCCGCGCTGCCCGTTGATCACCCTGAAGTCGGTCACGATACCCGCCAGTAACTGCGGCTCACGCGTGTCAATCAGGTCGTCAATCTGCCTTTTGGCAAAGCGGCGCACCTCCAGTGCCACTTCGTCAAACAGGTGACCTGACAGGTAAAAGCCCACAGCCGTTTTCTCAAACGTCAACCGCTCTTTCACCCCCCAAGGCACGGTTTCGACCAGATCGGGCTCCTGTGTGCTTGAACCGTGGCTGTCGTCGCCATCCATGTCAAACAGGCCGGTCTGGTTGGCATTGGCTTGCGTCGCGTTGGCAAAGTCAACCGCCCGATCTACTGACGCAATGAGCGCCGACCGGTTGAGTTGCAGCGTATCAAACGCACCGGCCTTGATGAGTGCCTCAATGCAACGCTTGTTGACTCGGCTGCGATCCACCCGCACACAAAAATCAAACAGGCTGGTGAAGGGGCCGTCTTCACTTCTTGCCGCGATGACGGCATCAATGGCCGCCTGGCCGGTACCCTTAATGGCACCCAGGCCATAACGGATCACCTGGTCCGACACGGGCTCAAAACGGTAAGTGCCCCGGTTCACATTGGGTGGCTCGAACGTCAGGCCCATCTTCTGGGCGTCCTCGAACAGCACCTTGAGCTTGTCGGTGTCGTCCATTTCCACCGTCATGTTGGCGCAGAAAAACTCCGCCGTGAAATGCACCTTCAGCCAAGCCGTGTGGTACGCCAGCAGCGAGTACGCAGCAGCGTGCGATTTGTTGAAGCCGTAGCCCGCAAACTTCTCCATCAAATCGAAGACTTCGTCGGCTTTGGCCTCGTCGATGTTGTTCTTGGCTGCACCGGCGCGGAAGATGTCGCGGTGCTCGGCCATCTCCTCGGCCTTCTTCTTGCCCATGGCGCGACGCAACATATCGGCGCCACCGAGCGAGTAGCCGCCCAGAATCTGCGCCGTCTGCATCACCTGCTCCTGATACACCATGATGCCGTAGGTTTCGGACAACATGTCAGCGACCAGCGGATGGGGGTATTCAATTTCTTCGCGACCATTCTTGCGCGCTACGAAGGTGGGAATCAGGTCCATAGGGCCAGGACGGTACAAGGCGTTCAGTGCAATCAGGTCTTCCAGGCGTGTAGGTTTAGCATCCCGCAGCATGCCTTGCATGCCACGACTTTCAAACTGGAACACCGCTTCAGTCTTGCCGTCTGAGAACAGCTTGTAAACCTTGGGGTCATTCAGCGGCAGGTCTTCAAAGGCGAAATTCTCCTGGCCCTTGTGACGGCTCACGATCAGGTCTTTGGCGATCTCCAGAATAGTGAGTGTGGCAAGACCCAAAAAGTCAAACTTCACCAGGCCAATCGCCTCGACATCGTCCTTGTCGTACTGACTGACGGCGGATTCACTGCCCGGTTGCTGATACAAAGGGCAAAAGTCCGTCAGCTTGCCCGGGGCGATCAAAACACCACCGGCATGCATGCCGACGTTGCGGGTCATGCCTTCAAGTTTTTGAGCCAGTGCAATCAGCGTTTTGACTTCGTCTTCCTTGGCCAGCCTCTCCGCCAAAATAGGCTCCGCCGCAATCGCGCCCTCAATCGTGATGTGTGTACCCGGCTTGTTGGGAATCAGTTTGCTGATGCCATCACAAAACGTATAGCTCATGTCCAGCACACGGCCCACGTCACGAATGGCCGCACGCGCGGCCATGGTGCCGAAGGTGACGATCTGGCTCACCGCCTCCTTGCCGTATTTGTCTTTCACGTAGTCAATCACGCGGTCGCGGTTGGCCTGACAAAAGTCAATATCGAAGTCGGGCATGGACACCCGCTCGGGATTCAGGAACCGCTCGAACAGCAGGTTGTATTCCAGCGGGTCCAGATCGGTGATCTTCAGCGAATAAGCCACCAGCGAGCCCGCACCAGAGCCCCGGCCTGGCCCCACCGGACAACCGTTGGCCTTGGCCCAATTGATGAAGTCGCCCACGATCAGGAAGTAGCCCGGGAAACCCATTTTCAAGATGGTGGCGATCTCGAACTCCAGCCGCGCCTCATACCGTTCTCGCTGCTTTTCGCGCTGATCAGCATCAGGGTACAGATGCGCCATGCGTGCCTTCAGGCCCTCATGAGAGGCGTACCGGAAATACTCCTCGGGCGACATGTGCCGACCATCAACCTCGGGTGTCGGAAAGTCCGGCAGCTGCGGCTTGCCGAGCACCAGTGTCAGGCTGCAGCGCTTCGCGATCTCCAGCGTGTTGGCCAGCGCCGATGGCACATCGGCAAACAACGCCTGCATTTGCGACGACGACTTGAAATACTGTTCCCGCGTGAAGCGACGCACCCGGCGCTGGTTACCCAGAATTTCGCCTTCGGCAATGCACACGCGTGCCTCATGCGCCTCGTAGTCATCTTCCAGCGTGAACTGCACAGGGTGCGTGGCCACCACGGGCAGCTTCATGCGGGCCGCTAGCTGCACCGCCGCCGCTACGTGCGATTCATCATCCGGGCGGCCTGCGCGCTGCAATTCGATGTAGAACCGGTGCGCAAAGATGCTGCCTAATTGCAATGCCAACTCATGCGCACGCGCCGCATCACCCTGCACTAAAGCCTGACCCACCGGGCCGGCCTGCGCGCCCGACAAGGCGATCAATCCTTCACCCAGTTCCTGCAGCCAGGCGAGCTTGACCACAGCCTGCGCCTTGACAACATTTTGCGTGTAGGCCCGCGCGATCAGTTCTGAAAGGTTGAGATAGCCCTGCTTGCTTTGAACGAGCAACACCATACGCGATAGTACCGTCGCGTCTGCGCCCAGCCCCTCCAGCATGATCTCGGCACCGATGACCGGCTTGACGCCCTTGCCACGCGCTTCCTTATAGAACTTGATCGCACCAAACAGGTTGTTGAGGTCCGTGATCGCCAGTGCAGGTTGGCCATCGGCTGCAGCAGCCTTGACGATTTCATCGATGCGATTGGTGCCATCAACGACGGAAAATTCAGTGTGCAGGCGCAGGTGTACAAACATAGCGTCCATTGTAGTTTTTACCGCGCAGTGTCCAGTAGCGCTCAGTCGTTCAGAACCTGTAATACGTCGGATCTGAATTCACGGCTATAGAGAATAGCTACCACCAGAAGAGTAGCCATCAGAAATGCCAAGGGTGAGAAGAACCAGGCCATGGCGGCAAAAGAAAAATAATACGCACGCAAACCGCTGTTGAAGGTCTCTGCGGCCAGGCCCAGCATGGCACTGGCGCGGTTGGCGAACTGCTCCCGGTCAAATTTGCCTGTGGAAAAGTCTTCGGGATCAGGCATGGAACCAATAACTAGCGATGCAAAAGTATATTGCCGCATCGACCACGAGAATCGGAAAAAGGCGTACACAAATATAGCCACCAGGACCAGAACCTTGAGCTCAAACACCAGAATCGGCGTTTGCTGGGCAAAAGGAATTTCCCTCACCAGTTCGGCCGCCTTGTCGGTGGTACCCATCAAGGCAAACAAGCCGCCGGTAATGATGATGGAAGTCGACGCAAAAAATGACGGACTGGTAGAGAGACTCTGCACAATGATGCCATCCAGCACGCGAGGGTCTCTGGCCGTGCTTTGCAGCATCCAGAAGCGTCGGTACCGGTTGGTCGAAGCCAGAAGCGAAGGTCGCCGGAAACCCCACACCGTGGCAAACCAAGCGTAGCCCATCCAGGCCGCGATAAATGAGAACAGGGCAAGCCAATCTGCCCAGGGAAGTAACGAGAGAACCTTCATGCACCGATGGTAGCAAGCCATTGAAGGCTGTCGGGGAAAATCCGCTAACTGGCCGAGAATCGCTGCTCAGGCAGAGGAATGAACTCCGTTTCACCGTCGATGCTACCCATGCGCTGGCCCTCCCAATCCTGAGCTGCCTGAACGATGCGCTCTTTGCGGCTGGAGACAAAGTTCCACCACATGTGCCGGCGACCATCCACCGTGTCACCACCCAAAATCATCAATCGCGCGGGTGTCGTACTGCGAATGCTGGCTATTTGTGCCGGGGTGAGTACAGCCAAGGTGTAAGCTGCAATGAGCTGGCCATCGATCTCCACATCCGCGTCCACCGGGTAAACCGCCAGTTCCTGAGCAAGCACAGGTATTGCCAGGCTGCTATTGGCGCCAAGGGCAACATCCAGATAAACAGTGTTTGAAAAAGCCTTTACGGGTGAGGTATGACCAAAGGCCGTACCTACCAGCACGCGCACCTGCGCCCCTGGCATCTGCGCTACAGGAATGGCAGAAGCAGGCGTGTGCACGAAGCTGGGCGCTACCTCTTCCTGATCACGTGGCAACGCCGCCCACAGCTGAATGCCGTGGTTCACATAAGTGGTGGTTTTCAGCGCCAGTGGTTGCCGCTCGGAATGCACGATCCCACGGCCACTGGTCATCCAGTTGATGGCACCCGCTTCGATGTTTTGTACGTATCCCAGACTGTCGCGGTGGGCAATGGCCCCCTCAAACATGTAGGTCACCGTGGCAAGACCGATGTGCGGATGAGGCCGCACATCATGGCCCGCCCCCGGCACAACCGTAACCGGGCCAAAGTGATCAAAGAACAGGAACGGGCCTACCGACTGCCGTTTGGCAGAAGGCAGGAGCCTGCGGACTTTGAACCCACCACCCAGGTCTTTCTCCTGGCCCGTCAGTTGCAGTTGCACACCCATGATGTTGGCTCCTGAAAGAGCCACTGTAATCGATCAGCCGCGAAACTTGCCAGCGACTTCCGCAATGCGCTTGCCAAACAACATGGCCGTCTCCAGATCACCGGCGTTCATTTCATCGGCACTGGCGTCACCGGGCGTCTGGGCCATGGGGCCGGCGCTGGAGGCCAGGTAGTTCACGTCACTGCGCTGCGAGGCCTTGGTGTTGTTGTAGTTCAGGCCCGTGCCCGCCCACACGCCACCGTGTTGCATGGCCAGCGTCATGAAATAGTGCAGGGTGGAGTGCTTGTCGCCATTCACATTGGCGCTGTTGGTGAAGCCACCAAAGATCTTGTCTTTCCAGGCCTGGGTGTACCAGGGCTTGCTCGACGCATCGGCAAATTTCTTGAATTGCCAGCTCACGCTGCCCATGTAGGTGGGAGAACCAAAGACGATGGCGTCCGCTGCAGCCAGCGTGTCCCAGGCACCTTCAGGCAAATTGCCGTCGGCGTCGATGGTGATCAATTCGGCATCAGCCCCTTGCGCAACGGCCTGCGCCATACGCTGGGTGTGACCATAACCTGAGTGAAATACAACAGCTACTTTTGTCATGATAATTTTCCTTGAAAAGGGGTTAAGAGAGAAATTCAGGCGCCACGCTTGGCATCAACGCTCCAGGCACCGGCGCCGTGGGCAGCCAAAACCAGCAGTCCGCCGACAACGGCAATGTTCTTGAAGAACATCAGTTGCTGCATCATGGCCATGTCAGCTGGCACGGCCCAGAAGTTGTGAAAGCCAAACGTTGCCACCAGCGTGAACACTGCCAGTGCAAGTGCTGCGACACGGGTGCCGAAACCGGCGACCAGAGCCAGTCCGCCAACCACTTCCACCAGGATGGCCACTACGGCGGCCAACTGGGGGGCTGGCAAGCCACCGGACTGGATATAACCCACGGTTCCGGCGAAGCCACTTATTTTGCTGAAGCCAGCAGGCACAAACAGCAGAGCGAGCAGCAGACGACCTGCAAGAGCCAGAGGGTTTTGAAGGGAAGCGATCACGGGAAATTTCCTTTAGTAAAAGTGAAGGGAGAGAGCGGGGGAAAAGAAAGAAAACTAGGCTGCAAGGTCAAACACCAATACTTCGGCGTTTTTCCCATTCGTCAGAGACACCTGGTTTTCGCCATCAAGCATTGCTGCGTCACCGGTTGTGAGCATCTGGCCATTGACCTGCAGCTCGCCGTGCACCAGGTGGACATAGCTTTTGCGCTTAGGGTCCAGCGTCAACTCGGCAGTCTGATCACCGTCAAACAAACCGGCGTACAACCGGGCGTCCGCATGAATCGTGACCGACCCCTGCGCACCATCGTTGGATGCCACCAGCCGCAGGTTGCCCTGCTTTTCGGCGTCAGCAAATGTTTTTTGCTCATAGCTGGGTGCAATGCCCGTCACATTGGGCTCAATCCAGATTTGCAAGAAATGGGTGGTGTCGTTCGGTGCGTGGTTGAACTCACTGTGCTGAACACCTCGCCCGGCGCTCATGCGCTGCACGTCTCCGGGGGGAATCCCCTTGACGTTACCCATCGTGTCCTTGTGCGCCAACTCGCCCGACAGCACGTAGCTGATTATTTCCATGTCGCGATGGCCATGCGTGCCAAAACCGGTGCCCGGCGCAATGCGGTCTTCATTGATGACGCGCAGGTTGCCAAAACCCATGTGCTGGGGGTCGTAATACCCGGCAAAGGAAAAGCTGTGGAATGACTTGAGCCAGCCGTGATCGGCATGACCTCGGTCGTTTGATTTGCGTAGTGTCAACATAGTGCTGTGAACTTTAGGTCACACACAGTGATTTACAGACCTGCGGGTTTGATGGCATCATTCAAATTATTTGAACTAAAAGCCACTTTATGAGCACGCCACGTGATGTCCTGACGCCTGATTCACTCTCCATGCTGCAGTCCATTGCCGATGCGGGCAGCTTTGCCGCCGCCGCCCGTGTCATAGGCGTTGTGCCCAGCGCGCTCACCTACCGCGTACGCCAGATTGAAGATGCACTGGACGTGCTGCTGTTTGACCGCAGCTCACGGCAGGCCAAACTGACCGAGGCGGGGCGCGAGCTGCTGCGCGAAGGTGCGCGTCTTCTGGAAGAAATCGACGCCGTGGCCAACCGCGTCAAACGCGTGGCCACTGGTTGGGAGCCACAGCTGACCATTTCGGTGGACGGCATCATCTCCAAATCAACCATGATGGAACTGTGTGACAACTTTCTGGCGCAAAACCCACCCACCCGCATCAAGCTGCGCGATGAAACGCTCTCGGGCACGCTGGAGGCGCTGACTTCCGGCCAGGCTGATTTGGCCATTGGTGTGTCTGACCCCACCACCCACACCGGCATTCACGGCAAGCCGCTGGGCGAGGTGGAGTTTGTCTACGCCGTGGCGCCCCACCACGCGTTGGCCACCGCGCGTGAGCCGATCAAGGACGACCTGGTACGGCAACACCGCGCTGTTGCCGTGGCCGACTCGATCCAGCGTGGTCGCGGGCTCACGTTCGGGTTGCTGGGCGGGCAGGACGTGTTCACAGTGGCTACCATGCAGGCCAAGCTGGATGCCCAGGTGCGCGGGCTCGGTGGCGGCTTTGTTCCCTCCTGCATGGCCCGCGGCTATATCGAATCCGGGCGCCTGGTGGTCAAAAAAATGGCCCGTGCACAGCGGGTGGTACGGGTGCACTACGCCTGGCGTGAAACCCCGCAGTCGGGACAGGGCCGCGCGTTGATGTGGTGGCTCAAGCAGCTGGAAAGCCCGACTACAAGGCAAGCCCTGCTCTCGCAACACTGGGGGACTTAGTGAAATGCGGGGCAAAGTGACATGCTACGAGGTTTGAGGACCGCAAGGGCGTGTAAAGTGCAAGACATACAACAACACAACTGGAGTGCAGCTCATGACCCAACCCAAACGCGAAGCCCGTCAGATCGCCATCATTGGTGCCGGCATGGCGGGTATTGCGGCGGCGCGCACGCTGATGAAAGCGGGCCATCACGTCAAGGTTTTTGAAAAGAGCGCCGGTCTGGGTGGACGCATGGCGTCGCGCAGCAGCCCTTTTGGCACATTCGACCACGGCTCCCAGTATTTCACTGTGCGGGACGCCCGGTTTGCCAAAGCACTGGAGACCGTGCCCGGGCTGTGCCGCCCCTGGAGCGCCAACACCGTGCGTGTACTCGATGAATTGGGTCGGGTTGCCGCCGCGGGGCTGCCGGCACGCGAACCGCACTGGGTACCCACCCCCGATATGAATGCTTTGGCGCGCGCGTGGGCGCAACCGCTGGCCGGCGCCCATCGCATCGCCGCCGAGACCCGCGTGACGTTGCTGGAGCGTGGCCCCGGAACCGGTCACCGCTGGCAGCTCCACGCCACGGGCCCCGAAACTGAAAAAGGCCATGATCGCTACACCTTCCCCGGCTTTGATGCCGTGCTGCTGGCCATACCTGCCTCTCAGGCACGCGAGCTGCTTCAAAACTCAGATATCCAGGAGCAAATGGCGCTACGCATTGACGATGTGCAGGTGGCACCCTGCTGGACACTGATGCTGGCTTTTCCCCAAGCCATGCAGCCGGGCATGTCGGCGCTGGGACCGCAGTGGAACGCTGCCCGCAGCACACACCACCGCATAGCCTGGCTGGCGCGCGAATCGTCAAAGCCAGGGCGCGAACCCATCGAGCGCTGGACGGTGCAGGCAAGCGCCGCCTGGTCGCAGGAGCACTTGCAGGATGACCCGCAACGCGTGCAGGCCAAACTGCTGAAGGCCTTCTCCGAAGTAACCGGCATTCGTGCCGAACCTGCGCACGCCGTTGCCCACCGCTGGCCTTATGCACAAACCATTCGGCCACTGGGCACGAGCCACCTGTGGGATGCCAAGACCGGCATCGGCGTATGTGGCGACTGGTGCATCGGACATCGGGTTGAAGATGCGTTCATCTCCGGACTGGAGCTGGCGCTGGCCGTAGCCTGACCGCCAGATGGCATGAGCGTCGGATACAAAGGCCGCTTCGCTCCTTCGCCGACCGGGCCTCTGCACGCGGGCTCGCTGGTTGCCGCTCTGGCAAGCTGGCTCGACGCCAGAGCCCACGGCGGGCGCTGGCTGGTGCGCATCGAAGACGTGGACATGCCGCGCTGCGTCCCGGGAGCTGACCAGATAATCCTGCAGCAGTTGCAAGCCTGCTCCCTGGTCCCCGACGACCCCCCGGTGTGGCAATCAGCCCGCACAGATCTGTACCGACAAGCGCTGGATACATTGATTGAACAAGGAAAGGCGTATCCCTGCGCCTGTTCCCGCAAGGACATCGAAGCCGAGCTGCAGCGCCGCGGCTCACCCAGACCACGCCATGGCGAACTGGTCTACCCCGGTACCTGCCGCACCGGTCTGGGTGGACGCACCACCCGCGCCTGGCGTTTGAACACGGAAAACACCACTTTTCAAGCGCCAAATAGACCTCCAGCCCTCGTGGAATATGCGCAACCAGCTATTGATTCAGTAGCAAATCAAACTTTTCACTGGCATGACCGACGGCTCGGCGACCAGCAGCAAAACGTGACGGAACAGGTGGGCGACTTCGTGCTGTATCGCGCCGACGGCCTGTTCGCCTACCAGCTCGCCGTGGTAGTGGACGACGCCGCGCAGGGCATCACCGACGTGGTGCGCGGCGAAGACCTGGCCGACAACACCGCACGTCAAATCGTGCTGCAACGCGCGTTGGGGCTGCCCACACCCCGCTACCTGCACACGCCGCTGGTGTTGGGCGACAACGGTGAAAAGCTCTCAAAGCAAAACGGTGCACAGGCCCTGGATTTGAGCGATCCGCTGGCGGCGTTGAATCAGGCGGCGGCTGTGTTGGGGTTGGGGGTCCAAGCGGGCGACGTTGCGGAGGCGCTGGCTGCGTGGGCGGCGACGTGGCGCAGGATTTCAAATCTGAATGCGACTTGACTTGCGAAAATCCATAAATACAATGTACGTATGATTAAGTTCGAATGGGATGAATCCAAAGCCATTGCAAATCTCAAGAAACATCAAATCTCTTTTGAAGAAGCCAAGTCAATCTTTTTTGATGAATTCGGCGTTCAGTTCTTCGATGACGATCATTCATCTGAAGAGGAACGCTTCCTGATGCTGGGCATGAGTTCGGGAGCCAAGTTGCTCCTCGTCTGTCATTGCGAACGGGAGCATGGTGCAGTGATTCGCATCATCTCGGCTCGCAAAGCAACCAAGCGCGAAAGCGCGTTCTATCGAGGTAGATAAACATGAAAGCAGAATACGATCTCTCCAAACTGAAATCCCGTAAAAACCCCTACGCCTCAAAGCTGAAAAAGCCCGTCACGATGCGGTTGTCTGAAGATGTTGTGGCGTATTTCAAGGGCATGGCCGAGGAGGCTGGCGTTCCCTATCAGAGCCTTATTAACCTGTATCTGCGCGACTGCCTTGCCAACAGCCGGAAAGTGCAAATCAACTGGCCACAGGTTGTTTGATTTTTTTGTCATATGCTTGAACAGATATTTGGCTATTTTTTAAGCGCTAAATGGCCTTTAGCCTTCATGGAATGCGCGTGAGCAGCTATTTATTCTGTAGCAAATAAAGCCATTCTCTGCGGCATAACGGGCGAAAATAAGTTGAAACTCAATTGCCGCAATGCGGGCGGAAGCTGTCATCGGATTTGACGTTGTGGATGACTCTTGGGGGCTGTAAGCCGACGTTTCCCTTACTCCAAAGCGGACACTCAAATCCAGTTTTAGCGTCAACGCTCAGCGGGCGGCGTAGCCGTCCGCTGCAGCAAAGGGTTAGAAGGCG